>VAPM010244054.1_pt1 | contig 13397 bp, 13 predicted proteins | sample 3395091 | NCBI WGS metagenome assembly VAPM01 (sample SAMN08290445, study PRJNA428436) | hydrothermal vent metagenome | isolation source: Deep-sea hydrothermal vent chimney 3 | place: Pacific Ocean: Juan De Fuca Ridge | reverse complement strand
AAATGCTTTACCGCTTCCTGAAGGCATTGCTGCAAGGTAAATGTCTGCTGTTTTTCCTGTGCGGAGAGAATGGCCGGAAAAAACAGTATAAGGCTGATATATAAGATGATTTTGTTCATTCTCGGAAATTTTTATGGCTGTAAATACTTTTTAAAAAAAGAGATAATATGTTGTTTTCGTTCATAAAGAAAATTATCAATACCCGCGGGATGGTTGTCAAAAAAAACCTTTTTCAGCAACGGACGTCCGATAAACGGAAAAACACACAACCCAAGCATGTCAATAAGCAAATGTTCGGGAGCTACATCACAGATTTTCTTTTGTGCTATGTTTTTCTCCACCATGTTCCTGAATCCGGGAATATTCAGCTTAATCTTTTCATGGAACTGATTTATCCGTTCCGGATGACTGTTGATTTCGTTAAAAATAAAATTAGGAATAAACGGATTCTTTTGCAGGATACTGAGGTAATGGTCAACAAAGGTTTCGATAAAGACAAAAACATCTCCCTTTTCGTGAATACTTTCGTTGATAACATCAAAAATTCCACTCAGTGCATTTTCAAATATGTGATTAAATAATTTTTCTTTGCTGCGGAAATAGTAATGCAGTAAAGCTTTGTTGATACCAGCTTCGTTGGCAATTTCCTGCATACGCGCTCCTTCCAGCCCCTTTTTTATAAAAATGACACGTGCTGCTTCGAGAATCTGTTGCTCGGTACTGTGTTTTATATTTTGTTTATCCATGCGGTTTAACCAAACGGTTTAAATGATTGGGCAAAAGTAAAAATTATTTTTAATATCCAAGCTTTTTTTCAAGAAAAAACCGCCAATAATTTTTAAGTGGCTAATAATAAAGTGTTTATGGTTTGAATATTTTTCAATGGGAGGGAGGTATTCCGGGTTTTGGTCGAAAGATTATCCAAAAAATGGTTAAATAATTGAAAATAACGGTCTGCTTACCGTGTTTTTCTATTATTTTTGACAAAAATTAATCCGGCTATGGCACACAACAAACAAGGAAAAGATGCTGGCAAAGAGAAAAGCCTGCAATTCGCCTTTCAAAAGGAGAACTACAAGTATATGTTTATCGGGCTGGTACTCCTGGCTTTGGGTTTCCTGATTATGGTTGGGGGCGGATCGGATACAGCGGATAAATTTAGTCCTGCTATCTTTGATTTTCGCCGTATTACGCTGGCACCCATTCTCATTTTGGCTGGTTATGGTGTAGAAATTTATGCCATCATGAAGCGCCCTAAAGTGTAACATTCTAAATTCCTGTTTATGACCTGGTTTCAAGCCCTCATTCTTTCTATTGTTGAAGGCCTTACGGAGTTTTTACCGGTATCCTCCACCGGACACATGATTCTTGTGGAAGGAATCCTCGGGATGAAAAGCAATGATTTTATTCAGGCTTTTATTATCAACATTCAGTTTGGTGCTATTCTTTCGGTGGTAGTTTTGTACTGGAAAAGGTTTTTTAAAACGTTCTCCTTTTATTATAAATTGTTTGTGGCATTTTTGCCGGCTGCTGTTATCGGCCTTTCACTCATTCATTACATTGACGAGCTACTTCAAAGTGTTTATGTGGTGGCAGTCATGCTGATACTGGGCGGCATTGTTTTGGTATTTGTGGATAAATGGTTTAAAAATCCGGCAAAGAACCAAACGGTAACCTATAAAAAGGCTCTTGTTATCGGTTTTTATCAGGTGCTTTCCATGATTCCGGGTACCTCCCGTTCTGCCGCAACCATAATTGGTGGTATGACACAAAAGCTCACAAAAAAAACGGCTGCCGAATTTTCATTTTTCCTTGCTGTACCCACCATGTTTGCCGCTTCCGGATACAAACTACTGGAAAACTACAAAGCTATCAATGTCGATAATATCGGACTTCTTTTGTTTGGCAATGTGGTCGCTTTCGTGGTCGCAATGTTTGCCATAAAATCGTTTATCAGTTTCCTTACCAACCACGGTTTCAAAATATTTGGTTACTACCGGATTGTTGTTGGGCTAACCATTTTGATTCTCTATTTTTTTGGCGTTAATTTAAGTATCTCCTGATGGCTTTTAATTTTTGGGATGGGGAGATGCTGCTGGTGGACAAACCGTTGGGATGGACATCTTTTGATGTGGTCAACTCTCTCCGTTATTTCATTTGCAAAGCCTACAAAATCAAGAAATTAAAGGTGGGGCATGCCGGAACACTTGACCCCATGGCCACCGGATTGCTAATTATCTGTACGGGAAAAATGACCAAACAAATTGATAGCTTTCAGGGACTGGACAAAGTATATGTGGGGCAGATGTGCCTGGGGGCGACGACTCCCTCTTACGATAAAGAGACAGAACCCGATCGTCAATTTGATGTTGCCCATCTCGATGTAAATATGCTTAAAGAAAAAAGCCGGCTGTTTCTTGGCGAAACAGACCAAATTCCACCGCTCTATTCTGCCATAAAAATCAAAGGAGAGCGTGCTTATAAGTTGGCACGAAAAAAGGAAGAGGTTAAGCTTAATCCAAGAAGGGTAACCATCCATCAATTCGACATATTGAATTATAAAGCTCCCAATGCCGAATTTTATGTCAAATGCAGCAAAGGAACCTATGTCCGCTCACTAATACGAGATTTTGGCGAAAGCCTGAATAACGGCGCTTATCTTATCGCGCTGAAGCGCACTCAAATTGGAGAATATCCTTTGTCCGATGCCATGAGTCTGGAGTCTCTCAAGGAAGAGATTTTACGTGAAACGGGAGCCGTTTTAAACCAGGAAAACTAAGCAGTTAGGTTTCAGCCGGCTAAGCAAAATTCTTAACTTGACAAACCCTTTAAAATAACTTACCTTTGCACGCTTTTTATAAACAGAAAAGTTCTACTGATTTCTTAACAAATAACCAGACGCAATGAAATTATCACAATTTAATTTTGAATTACCTGAAGAGCTGATTGCTAGTCATCCACCAAAAGAAAGAGAAGCGGGAAAGATGATGGTCGTGGATCGCAGGCGGCAGACTATTGAGCATAAAATGTTTAAAGATGTTCTGGAATATTTTTCCGATGGAGATACTTTTGTGATAAATAATACCAAGGTTTTTCCTGCACGCTTGCATGGTGAAAAGGAAAAAACAGGTGCAAAAATTGAAGTTTTCCTTCTTCGCGAGCTTAACAAAGAGAGCCGGCTATGGGATGTGATGGTTGACCCGGCCCGAAAAATAAGAATTGGAAATAAATTATATTTCGGTGAAGAAGAAACCCTTGTGGCAGAGGTTATAGACAACACCACCTCCCGTGGTCGTACATTGCGTTTTCTGTATGATGGCCCCTACGAAGAATTTAAAGCTACACTGAAACGGCTGGGAGAAACACCATTACCCAAAATTCATAATCGTCCCGTTGAACCGGAAGATGACGAGCGATTTCAGACGATTTATGCGAAATATGAAGGGGCTGTGGCCGCACCCACTGCCGGGCTTCATTTTTCAAGAGAGTTGATGAAACGGCTGGAAATTCTGGGCGTTAATTTTGCTGAAATAACCCTGCATACGGGCCTTGGAAATTTTCGTCCTATCGAGGTGGAAGACCTTACCAAACACAAAGTTGATTCGGAGGAGTTGGTTGTTACAGCCGAGGCTGCTGAAATTATTAATCATTCTATCGAAAACAAACACAAGCTGGTGGCTGTGGGAACCACAAGTATGAAGGCTTTGGAGTCGGCTGTTTCTATCACCGGGAAAATAAAACCATTCAATGGCTGGACCAATAAATTTATTTTCCCTCCTTATGAGTTTAAAACAGCAGATGCCCTGATTACCAATTTCCATTTGCCTTATTCTCCCATGTTTATGATGGTTTCGGCTTATCTGGGTTACGATTTTGCTTTCGAGGTTTACCGTCAGGCGATTAAAGAAAAATACCAGTTTTTCACTTACGGTGATGCTATACTGATAATTTAATTTTTAAGACCAATCATAAAAACACGGGCAGTTTTCCGCTGGCCATACAAGGAAGACCGGACACGCTTATGTCCGGTCTTTTTTTTTGATTTGTTTTGTCAATAATCCCTATTTTCGCAGTACATTATGAACACAAAGACCTATATTATTCTGGTGGCAGGAGGACAAGGGCTGCGCATGGACAGCGAAATGCCAAAGCAGTTTCATTTGGTTGATGGCCGCCCGCTGGTAATGCATACTTTTGATGCTTTTTCCACTTTTTATGGTAAAGCCGAATTTCTTCTCGTACTTCCCGAGCTGGAAATCGGAAGGTGGAAACATCTTTGTGTAGATTATGATTTTACGGTTGCTCACCGGGTTGTGGAAGGCGGCCCCACCCGTTACCATTCTGTGAAAAATGCACTGGCTTACGTGAACGACAAAAGCCTGGTATTTATTCATGACGCTGTTCGCCCGTTGGTGAGTGGCGAAACAATTAAGGCCTGCCTGCAAGTGGCCGGGATACACGGTACGGCTATTCCCGTAGCACCGCTAACTGACTCTTTACGTCAGGTGGAAAATGGTATCAGCCAGGCGCTGGAACGAGATAGGTTCAGAGTGGTACAAACACCACAGGTTTTTCGCTCCGAAATTATCAAAAAGGCCTATCTACAAGGTTACCGGGATGACTTTTCGGATGATGCTGCTGTGGTTGAAGGTACCGGGTTGGCTTTGCATCTTGTGGAAGGAAGTGCGGATAACATCAAAGTTACCCGGCCGGGCGACATAGGTTATGTAGAGACTGTTTTGGCTGCCCGCCATGCCCTTTAATTACTTTCCCTTCAAGGAGGAGCGTATCTCACCATCCGTTAATTGTTGTTTTCATACGGGCTTTTCCAAAAAGCCAGGCTACCGTGGTGATTTTTGTTTACGGGTAGCTTATCTGGCCAATTTTCTCTCTTTCCATTCAAACGAAAATAGACCTCGAAAGGCAATGTAGGTAATGTAAACGGGATAAATCATTTCAAAAGGAAAGATAAGAGGCAATAATTTCCGTTTGCCGGCAAACCGGCCGAAAGCGTAGAGTAAAGGTAAATCGGTGAGCGTTTTCAGGATAATAAACAGTACGTAAATGATGATAAACCAATAGATAAACAAGCTCGAAACCAAGAGGGCTGTCAACAGAAAATTGAAAAGAAAAATAGTATAGGAAACCAGTAACGCCCAAGGTTGTGTGTAAGCTCTTGCTTTGGAACCCCAGCGGATACGTTGTGAAAAGAAGGTCTTCAGATTCTCCGGTGGCGGGGTGCGTACGATGGTTCCTTCATTTTTGATAAAAGCGATGGCTTTGCTGCCATATTCGCGTCTGACATAATGAATGAAAAAGACATCATCACCGGAAGCAAATCCGGTATTCAAAGCATTGGTTCCTGCATCCAGATATATTTGTTTCTCAAAAGCCATGTTGGCAGCATTTCCCATAAACGGAAGTCCCAGACCTGCCGAACCGGCGCCCGAAGCCACCAGGCTTATAAAATCAAGCGAGAAGAGCTTTTGCAAAAAAGAAACTTCCCCATCGTAAATCACCGATCCTAATATGAGCCGGGGCTGTTTTTCTTCATACAACGCTGCTATCTCCGCTAGCCAGCTTTTTTTAGGAAGACAGTCCGCATCGGTGGTTACGATGAGCGTTCCGCCAGCATTTGTAATTCCTGTGTGCAGCGCCGCTTTTTTTCCTTTTCCATCGGCCTCCAGCAGTCGGATGTTCAGATGTTTATTCCTTTTGATAAATTTTTCAACGACAGCTTTGCTTTTGTCAGTTGAATGGTCATCTACAAATATAATTTCAAGCAATTCGCCCGGGTATGTTTGTTGTAGAAAAGCTTCCAGCAACTCATTTAAAATCATGGCTTCGTTGCGAAAAGCCACCACCACACTAAGCGATGTTTTCAGGGTTCCATGCGAAAACGAGTAATTTCTTAAACTGTTCCACCCTGCCGTGAAAGCAAAAATAATTAGCATATAAAGTACAGCTGACACGGAAAGTATGAAGAGAATAATTTTAGTACTCATGGCTTTTGTTGTTACGGAAAAACCGGAGCTTAAAGATAAAGAATAATCCTGACAATGCAGGAAGAGCCAGGTTGAGCAGCCACAGTGCCGAAGAGGAGGCAACAATTTGGCTGTCCAGGGCCTTCGGAATGGTGGTGCCGAAGAACAGTCCGAAAGCGTAAAGACTTACCGAGCCGCGAACGCCAATTTCTGAAAGTGCGATGGTGGGGATGATACTCATAAGCAGATAAATAAACCCAATGACCATCATGGCGTGCAGGTACCCGATAGGTATCTGGAAGATCTTGAGTAGTAGGAAGAACTGCATGGAGAAGACAAGGTAACGAAGGATGCTAATGGCAAGGACATAGAAAAGTTCATGAGCGCTGTACCAGGAGAAAACTTCTGCATAATGTGCAATTTTATTGTAAGCGCGGCCGCTAATTTTCTTCAACAGAACAGAAAAAACACTGAAATTCAAAAAAGCAAAAACCAGAATAGCAGACACCATGATGATACTGAAAAGAAGGCCGGCAAACGCCCAACGGTTTAACGAGCTGTCCTGATTGATCCAGTGGTCCAGAAAAAAAGCTACCGAAGTAAGGCCGAATAAAACGGTGGTAAGCAATTGTGCCATACTGCCCAAAATGGTGGCCAGTGTAGCTTGCAGGCGGTCGGCTTTTTTCAGAATAAAAACCCTGCCCAGGTAGTCCCCCACACGGTTGGGAAGAAAAACACTGACCGAAATACCCGTAAGAACAGCTTTGAAAGCCCCTATCATAGAAACTTTCTCCAGCTTCTGCATGAGAAATTGCCACTTGCGGCTTTCCAGTAGTAGATTTACAGGCAATAGTAAAACAACAATAACCGACAAAAACCCAAAGTTCTTAGTCCTTGTTACCGCTTCTATACTTTTTAAGAAAGAGGACAAATCGTGCTTGTAGAAAAGCTGTTCGTACAGAAAATAAAAGGTAAACACCAAAATGGCGAACCGGATAAGAATATTGTATGTTTTGTTTAATTTTGCCATAAACGTTTCAATTGGCCAAGGAAAGAATAATATTAGGTATTGACCCGGGTACCAACATCATGGGTTACGGACTGATTCAGCAATCTGGTAATAAAATTCACATGATTACCATGGGAATACTCAAACTGTCGCAGTACAATAACCATGCGCTAAAATTAAAAAAGATTTTTGAACGAACGCTGGCCATGGTGGAAGAATACCATCCTGATGAGCTGGCCATCGAAGCACCTTTTTATGGAAAAAACGTTCAGTCGATGCTGAAACTGGGTAGGGCACAAGGTGTTGCCATGGCAGCAGCTTTGTACAAAGGGCTTCCTATTTTTGAATATTCGCCTAAAAAAATCAAGCAATCCATCACCGGAAATGGCAATGCTTCCAAAGAACAGGTAGCCGGCATGCTCAAATCTATTCTGGATTTCAAAGAAATTCCGGCAAAGCTGGACGCCACCGATGGGCTGGCTGCTGCCGTTTGCCATTTTTTTCAGGGTGATATGGCTTCCACATCCGGACATTACAACAACTGGTCGGGCTTTTTGAAAGACCATCCCGAAAGGCTAAAAAAGTAGAAACCGGTGTCAATCACATCAACTTCTGCTGCAGCTTCCACCAACGGTCGGGAAGTTCCTGCTTGAGTGCCTGTTGGTAATCGGCATAAGAACAAGGGGTGTAAGGATATTTTAATTTCCCTTTTCCTGTTTTGCTTTTTATCGGGATGTCGATCCACCAGCGGTCGGTTTTTTTACTTTTCATAAAGAGAAGTTCTTCTTTATAATCTTCGAGCCAGACCCTGAACCTAATGAAGTCTTTGCTGTTTTTATCAGGGATATCATTTTGCCGGTTGGCATAACCATCCAAAAAATACCAAATCATCTGTGCCACCAGCTGGGCCGTCTGGTTCCTGATATCGTATGCCGGATTAAATTCGTAAAAGCCAATACTGGTGAGCTTGTCGTTCATGCCGGCGTAGCGACAAATATGACAGGCTTCTTCGCCATTCAGCCCGTTGGGCCCCGCATAGTAGCTTCCGGGAGCATCGGCAGCACGGATAGCAGAAATATCAAAAGTTACCAGTTCGGCATTGCGGACCATAGGCTCAGTTTCGGCAATGTTGGCACGCACATTTCCAAGGCGGTTAATCTCAAAAAAGAGTTTCTTCATGAGCTGTAATGCATCGCGGTTTACAAAATAACTCTGGTAGCCAATGTTGGTATAGTTAAAAAGGAAGTTGGGCTGGTACAAGATGATACGGCTGAGGTAAGAGTGGGCATTCAGGTCTTCTTCTTCCTGCCCGAGGTCGAAAACGGGATCGATGGCTGCGATGTTGATGAGGCGGCCAATATTTTTGTAAGCAAGATAGTTGGCGTAAGTCAAATCCTGGCTTCCACCGATAATAATGGGTAAAATATCCTGTCGGATGAGTGTGGCAACAACTTCTTTCACAGCAAAATAGGTATCCTCAACGTTGTTCCCCTGTCTGATGTTGCCTAAATCGGCTATTTTTATGTTATTCCAGTGCGACAACAGAGGATAGAGTTGTTCGCGAACTTTGTCAGGAGCTTCCGCACAACCAATATTTTTCAGTGATTTTCTGTCTTCATTTACACCGAAGATGGCAATCTTTATATCCGCCAGGTCAGGGAATTGCCCTGCTTCCGTAAAGGGGTCAATCAGGTTTCCAACATAAAAATTTACGGTTTCTTCTGCGTACGCGGAAAGGTCAAAGCTTATTGGCTCAAAATAAATCTCAATATCCATATATTATCGCTTACTTACAGGGGACTAAAATAGTAATTTATCCGGTGCAGACAAGCTGTGTGAAGAACATTTTGGCAAGGAAGATGGCTTATATAAAAAGCTTACTTCTTCTTTTTTACATACCGTTTTTTAGGCATATTTTTCGGGTCTTTGGCAATGGCGTAACAATCTTCCAATGTCAAAGAGGCGGCCTCCATATCTTTGGGAATCTTATAGTTTTGTTTCTTGATGACCAGATAAGGTCCCCAGCGGCCGTTCAGCACCTGCACATCGGGGTCTTTATCGTAACTTTTGATAAGTTTCTCTCTCTCTGCTTTTCGTTTGTCTTCAATAATCTGGATGGCCTCTTCCAGTGTTACAGATGCGGGATTATACTCTTTTTTAATAGAGAAAAAGAGCTTGTTATGTTTTACGTAAGGTCCGAAGCGGCCAATAGCAACGGTTACTTCCTCTCCTTCGTACTGGCCAAGGCTGCGTGGAAATTCAAAAAGTTTAAGCGCTTCCTCCAGTGTAATTGTTTCCAGACTTTGCCCTTTTTGCAGACCCGCAAAGCGGGGCTTTTCTTCCGAATCGGTATCACCAATCTGAGCAATAGCCCCGTAACGGCCGATTTTGACATAGATATTTTTTCCGCTTTTGGGATCTTTTCCAAGTAGTTTCTCACCACTGAATTTTCCGGAATTTTTCAACGTGTCCTGCACTTTTTCATGGAAAGGGCCGTAAAATTCTTTAATAATATGATTCCAGGCCTTTTTACCTTCGGCTATTTCATCAAATTCCTTTTCCACATTGGAGGTGAAGTTGAAGTTGATGATGTCATCGAAATGCTGTAACAGAAAGCGGTTCACCAGCGTGCCTATGTCAGTAGGGAAAAGTTTGGCTTTTTCGTTTCCCGTATTTTCCTTGGTGATGATTTCTTCGATTTGTCCGTTTTTCAGAATGATATTCCGAATTTCTCGCTTTTCACCGGGACGACTTTCTTTTACCACATACTCGCGCCGTTGAATGGTGGAAATAGTCGGGGCATAAGTAGAAGGTCGGCCAATTCCCAACTCTTCCATTTTCCGTACCAGGCTTGCCTCTGTGTAGCGGGGGGGGTGTTTGCTGAATGTTTCCACTGACTTCATCTCCAGCAACGTAAGTGAGGCATCTTTTGCCAGAGGCGGTAGAATAGACGTTTCCTGTTTTTCTTCGTTGGTCTCTTCGAGGCTTTCGCGATAGACTTTCAGAAAACCATCGAATTTGATGATTTCCCCGTTGGCCACAAACATTTTGTCGGCTCCGGAAGATTTGATTTTCACATTGGTTTTTTCCAGAATGGCATCGCTCATCTGCGAGGCAATGGTCCGTTTCCAGATAAGCAGGTATAAGCGTTCTTCTTCGCGCGATCCACTGATGGAAGCGTGGTTAAAATAAGTGGGACGGATGGCTTCGTGTGCTTCCTGGGCTCCTTTACTTTTCGTGGTGTATTTCCGGATTTTCACATACTCTTTTCCATAAAGCGATTCAATTTCCGCTTTGGCAGCCCCGATAGCCTGTCCTGACAGGTTCACCGAGTCGGTTCTCATATAAGTTATCCGCCCCGATTCGTAAAGCCGTTGTGCCACACGCATGGTGTTGGCAACCGAAAAGCCCAGCTTGCGTGAAGCTTCCTGCTGCAGGGTGGAGGTGGTAAACGGTGGTGCGGGCGATTTTTTCCCCGGCTTTTTCTCTACTGAGGAGACGTTAAAAGTCGCACCTACCTGATTTTCTACAAAACTTTTGGCTTCTTCAAAAGTCTTAAAACGCTCGGCATATTCTGCCGTAAATCGCGTAGTTTCTTTTCCATCGGCTAAACTGAATTCGGCAAGTGTACGGAAAGCCGAAGAGGTTTTGAAACTTTTAATCTCTTCTTCTCTTTCCACAATCAACCTTACGGCCACCGATTGCACCCTGCCTGCCGAAAGTGAAGGTTTCACTTTTCGCCATAACAAGGGAGAAAGTTCGTAACCCACCAAGCGATCTAGTACCCTGCGCGCCTGCTGTGCCGAAACAAGATTCTTGTCAATACTTCTCGGATTTTCAATGGCATTCAGAATGGCAGATTTGGTGATTTCATGAAAGACAATACGTTTACTCTTTTGTTCGTTGAGTTTGAGTGCATTGAAAAGGTGCCACGAAATAGCTTCTCCCTCACGGTCTTCATCAGAGGCAAGCCATACTGTTTCCGCTGCTTTAGCCATCTTTTTCAACTCGCTTACAAGCTTTTTCTTGTCGGGGCTAACTTCATATTGTGGTTCAAAGTCATTCTCCACATCTACACTGAGTTTTTTTGAATCTAAATCCATCACGTGCCCCAGGCTGGATTTAACGGTGTAATCTTTTCCCAGGAAACCTTCGATGGTTTTGGCTTTGGCGGGTGATTCGACAATCACTAAGTTTTTGGCCATAATCTATATTTTATGTGTCCACATTTTTTAAAAATGCGCTGCAAAAGTAATATAATTAAACAATATGGTTAAGCCCGGTTCCCTTTTCCCTGAAAAATTATGTCCAATCCTGGTGAAAGGTTTCAGGAACAGGCCTTTTCCGGTAAGGGTAGCAGGACTGGCGTTGCGTAATGTTTTTTAGAAAGAATCAGGAAAGAAAGGCCGGCATCTGTTCACCTTCTCTACTGATAACCAGATTTATAGTTTTCAAACTGAAGCTTCACAAGACTATTTTTCAAACTAAGAAAGAGTTTTTTTACTATCAAAAACCGATTCTATTAAACACTCTTCAGGAACGGGTGGTAATCGCCGGTAAGACCCAATGGTTTTTGGGTGCGAATGTTATGAACAATTTCGATGCTGTTGCGGGCTTCTTTGGTGCCGAAGCCGTTTCCGGCCTGTATTTGCCTGTAGCTTTCCGTATGCAAATCGGTAAATCCACCGCTGAATTCTATCTCTTCGTCATTTATGGTGATGGAGCGGTAGGTAGGAAGTCCGTTTTCAGCGGCCTTTTGCGGCAAGTCACCGCGGTCGAGGCTCAGAAACCATCGTACACGTGCCTGCTTAAGCTGTAAAAATCCGGCAGCCTTATTTTCCTGATACAGATGGACTCTGTTTTCCTGTACCTCTCCGAAAATCCAGCTTAGCATATCGAAAAAGTGAATTCCAATGTTGGTTACCAGGCCTCCCGATTTGGCGATATTGCCTTTCCAGGAATAAAAATACCACTTCCCCCGTGAGGTGATATAGGTAAGGTCAATATCATAAATCTTATCGGCAGGTTGGGAGGCAATTTTCTTTTTCAAAGCTATAATGGAAGGATGAAGCCGCAGCTGGAGAATATTGAATATTCTTTTTCCACTCTCTTTCTCTATTTCCTCCAGTCCGTTAAGGTTCCACGGGTTTAGCACCAGCGGTTTTTCGCAAATAGCATAGGCTCTGTTTCGCAAAGCCAGCCTGATATGTGCGTCGTGCAGGTAGTTGGGGGAACAGATACTGACGTAATCTACTTTGCCCGACTCTTTTCGCCGCAGTTTGTCCAGGTGGCGGTCGAAACGTTCCGGTTCGGTAAAAAAATCGGCATGTGGGAAAAACGAATCAATAATACCCACACTGTCGAACGGGTCAAGGGCAGCTACCAATTCATTACCGGTTTCTTTTATGGCTTTCATGTGCCTCGGGGCGACATATCCGGCAGCACCTATCAACGCAAATTTTTTTGACATGGGAATAGCGTTCTAATGTTTCTGCAAAGATGCAAAATTTCAACTTGCCGGAAATGGAAATACGGTAAGAGAAAAAATCCCGGCTTTTGGAGCCCGGATAAATCTTAAATCTTGTTTATTTAAGAAGATCAAAAAAAAAGCTTCTTTTCTTTTTTAAGGGAGCCATCTTATTCTCCGGATACAATCTCCTCAATCACATGCGGGAAATATTTGTATTCAAGCTGATGAATTTTTTCTGCAAGGCTTTCCGGTGTTTCGGTTTCCTGAACTACTGTTTCAGCCTGAAAGATAATTTTTCCCTCGTCGTAATTCTCATTTACAAAATGAATGGTAATACCGCTTTTCTTTTTTCCAGCGGCTATGACTGCTTCATGTACACGTAAGCCATACATTCCTTTTCCGCCAAATTCTGGCAAAAGCGCCGGATGTAGGTTAATCATTTTTCCAGGAAATTTCCGAATGAGTGCTGTAGGGATTTTCCATAAAAATCCGGCCAATACAATAAGGTCTGTCTGCTGCTCTCCCAGATGGTGAATGAGCGCTTGTGGTGAAGCAAAATCAGCTCTGGTAAAAACCCGTACCGGGACGTCCAGTTTTTTAGCTCTTTCAATAACGCCTGCCTTGGGATTGTTGGTCAGCACCTCTGTAATTTGAATGGTTTTGCTGTGTTGGAAATAGTGGATAATATTTTCAGCATTGGTACCATTTCCCGAAGCAAAAAGGACAATATTTTTCTTTCTCTTTTTCATTTGACATGACTTTACGGGGCAAAAATAACCACTTTACACTTGCCGGTTTCAATGGCCCCGAAAGCTTTCGGAGAAAAGAGCCTGTCCTTTGGTTTTAGAATAAAAATAAATCAACCTCTAAATTTATGTAATACGCTGATTTGTAAATATTTTAATATGTATTAAGCCGGAATCCGTATCTTTTT
>VAPM010135226.1_pt1 | contig 13404 bp, 12 predicted proteins | sample 3395091 | NCBI WGS metagenome assembly VAPM01 (sample SAMN08290445, study PRJNA428436) | hydrothermal vent metagenome | isolation source: Deep-sea hydrothermal vent chimney 3 | place: Pacific Ocean: Juan De Fuca Ridge | reverse complement strand
TATGCCCGTTGTTATAAAACTGCAAAAAAAATGGGTTATGAGGAGGCTGAAGCGAGCTGGATATTGGAAAACAACACCATGATGAACCGTATCCTGCAAAATATTAACGCGGATCCGTACAAAACATATCGCATCTATTCGCTGGATTTTAAGAAAAGCTGATAAAAGGTCATGATGCAGTTTTTTAATAAAACTAAACTCGGTGTTGTCGACCTCTTAAACACGGTTTTTATTTTTATTGTTTTCATTTTTTATCTCTTTTCGCTACCGCGAAATCCATACACTGGCTGGCCATTGGTTGTACTTGGATTTTCTTTGGGATTGGTATTGCTGGCAGTATTTCTCCGTAAAAACAGAAAAAAAAACCCTCCCGAATCGTTTTGGGGAAAGCTGGGCAAGACGTACCTTGATTTCTACCCACTAATTTTCATGTTCGTGATTTTTGAGAGTTTCTTTATGATTCTTCCCTATTTCAACCCGCATGACTATGACCGTGAGTTGGCTCAGATAGATTTCAGCATGTTTGGGGTTTATCCTACTGTGTGGATAGAGCAATGGGTCAGGCCGTGGCTGACAGACTTACTGTATCTGGCCTATTTCATTTACTATCCTTTTCCGCTGTTTATCCTGGTTTTCCTGTATCGGAAAAAACAGTTTACGGCTCTCGACCGGAGTGTATTTATTCTGCTTGTGGTGAATTATGGAGCATATATTACCTATTTTTTTGTCCCGGCTATGGGGCCGCGGTTTTATGAGCCGATCATACAGCTGCAGACAAAAGCCTTAAACGGAATTTTCCTTGCGGTGCCCATTCGGGACATCATCAGTGTGTTTGAGCCGAACAAGTTCGATGCCTTTCCCAGTCTGCACATTGCCACGTCATTAACAACCATGATTATCATGGCCAAATACAATAAAAGAATGTTTCTTATCTTTATCCCGCTCTTTATTGGAATTCTGGTGGCGGTTATTTATTGTCAGTTCCATTATGTGGTGGATGTTTTTGCCGGTATTGTGTGGACGGTCGTTGCCTTCACGCTGGCTGGAAAGTTTTATGACAAAAGGATAACAGGCAGGCTGACACCTTATTGTAAAACAGAAAACAATGTTTAAAGGAATTACATTTGAAAAGCGCGATATTCATGTGTACGTGATACTTTTGAGTGCCCCGGTGTTGCTGACGCTATACCGTTATCATGGTTATCCTCAATTTTTCTACAAATATTTCCCGCAGTTTAAAACGCTGGTCTATGGAGATTTAGTAGCCCGCTTCTGGCAGTTCGGCGTATTCTTTGTGCTGATGTTTATCCTACCGGTATTGTACATTAAATTCGGGATGAAAAGCTCGCTACGGCAGTTTGGCTGGGGCTGGGGCGATGTAAAATACGGCCTTAGATGGCTGATAACCATTCCGCTGCTGGTGGCACCAATTATTTTCATTGCTTCCAAAATGCCCAGCCTACGCGTGGAGTACCCGCTGGCCAAAAGCTTACTTGCCGACCAAACGCATCTGTTTGTTTATGAAACGGCTTATGTGTTGTTTTACTATGTGGCATGGGAATTTTTCTTCCGCGGTTTTATACTCTTCGGATTGAAAGATCGTTTTGGTGCTGTAAACGCTATTCTTATTGAAACCATCTCCTCCTGCCTGGTACACATCGACAAACCCGAAGGCGAAATTATCGGTTCCATTGTGGTGGGTATTTTGTTTGGCATGATTGCACTTCGCAGCCGTTCCATCTGGTATGTCTTTCTAATCCACGCGTCCATTGGCGTTTTAACCGGCCTGTTCATAATCTATTTTCACTGATGGAAAAAGTTCTGGTAACCGGCGCCAATGGTTTTATCGGTAGCAACCTTTGCCGGAGGCTGCTCTCCGAAGGATATGAAGTCAATGCTCTGGTGCGGAAAAGCTCCGATTTGCAGTTTATTGAAGACCTGCCATTGCGGCGTTACTACGGCGATATTACGCAGCCTGAGACACTAAAGCCGGCGTTGGAAGGAGTACGGATAGTTTTCCATGTGGCCGGACTGGCTGCTGACTGGGGTTCGTATGAAACTTTTGACAAGATTAACTTCCGGGGCACAAAAAATATAGCACTGGCGGCGGATGCTGCGAAAGTGAAACGTTTTGTGTATGTTAGTACGGTGGCTTTTCATGGTTTTGGAAAGCAAAAGGTAAAAGAAGATGACCCGCCGGCAAAAAACCTGATCCCTTATGCGCAAACCAAGCTTTTGGCGGAGCAATGGCTTTGGGCTTTTTCAAAGAAATCTTCAATGGAAATCACTGCGGTCCGTCCGGGAAATGTCTTTGGCATCAACGACCGGACTTTTTTATTTAAATATATCGATGTGCTGCTGCAAGGGAAATTTGCCGAAATAAACCACGGTCGTAGCAAGACGTGTCCGGTTTACGTGGAAAACCTGGTAGACATTATGATGCTGGCTGCCACCGAACCCAAGGCTGTTGGAAACGCTTATATTGCCACCGATGGTCTGGATATCTGCTGGCACGAATTCAACACAGCTCTGGCAAGGCAGCTTGGCGTTCCGTTGCCCAAAACATCGCTTCCTTACGGACTGGCTATAGCTGTTGCTAAAAGTTATTATGCTGTTCACCGGCTGCTTAGGTTACGAAGCGAGCCTTTTTTAACACCTTACCGGGTAAACAACGGTGGAAGAGATTATCATTTCAGCATCCAAAAATTAAAAGCTCATTTTGACTATTCTCCGGCCATCGGTCTGGAAGAGGGACTGAAAAGAACAGTGGAGAGCTATCGTACACATGCTTTGTGATACCGGCCTTCTCCGGATTATTATTTTGTGAATAGGCAAAATCAGGAAGCTATTGGACACTTCAAAAAATCACCCCTGTTAGGTATTGGATAAGGTAAGGGTACATCCTAATTTTGCATTTATAATTTAAAATAATAAGGTCATGCAAAATGTAGGAATTTTTTACGGTTCAGACACCGGAAACACAGAAGATGCGGCCAAACTCCTGCAACAGGAATTTGGAGCAGACAAAGCTCAAATCTTTGACGTTGCCAATACAAAAGCAAGTGATATGGAACAATTTTCTAACCTGATTTTTGGCTCTTCCACATGGGGAGAGGGTGATATGCAGGAGGACTTTGAAGATTTTATCCCGGAAATTAAATCTGCCAACATGGAAGGAAAGAAAGTAGCTATTTTTGGTTGTGGTGACCAGGAAGCTTATGCAGATTCGTTTGTTGATGCGATAGGCTTAATATATGAGGCGCTTGCTGGAAAGGGCTGTGAAGTTGTTGGAAAAGTCTCAACGGATAGCTATGAATATGATGAATCCCAAGCCGAGATCGATGGGCAATTTGTAGGATTACCTTTGGATGAAGATAACGAAAGTAACCTTACCGGTGACAGAATAAAAAAGTGGGTGGAACAACTGAAGAAAGAGTTTAATTAAAAAAAAGAATAAACCATGAAAACATCATCTCTGATAAATAATATCGAGTATAATGAAGATAAACCATCTGTCAATGTGCTACTTGAAACCGAAAACACCAAAGAAATCCGTATTGCTTTTAGGAAAGGACAAGCCATGAAGAATCACCAAACACCTTTCCCTATAATTGTAGAAATCTTTGAAGGTAAAATTGATTTTGGTGTCCGGGGAATCACCCATCAGTTACAAAAAGGTGATCTCGTGGCATTGGAAGGAAATGTCCAGCATAACTTAAGTGCAAAGGCCGACAGTATTGTGAGATTAACCCTGTCTAAGCAAGATAAAGCAAAGAGGGTCAGGGATGTGGTTGGTGAATAAATGAATATTACAGATTGACCCAGACATGGATTCCAGAGAAGAAAACAGGTTGAAAGTAGTGAGGTAAGGACGTGAAAGATAAACAGGAATTATTAAAACGATTAATGATTTCACTGAGTAGAAACGAAGTGGAACAAGCTGATAAGTTGATAATGACCTTTAAAAAGGAGGTCTCTGAGATAACCGCTGAAGAGGTCACGGAAGTCGCCCAGAAACTGGAAGATGAAAAAGTTTTTGCCAATACGCAGATGCATGTTGCTATTGAAAGAAAAGTGTTTGAAATAGTCAACAGCAAGATCCTGCAACCGGATTTGGCTTCTTTCCCAAAAGGACATCCCATCTATACCTTCCTTGAGGAGAATAGACAAATTACCGTACTTGTTGAAAGAGCAAGACAGCTGAAAGAGAGACAAGGTAGTTTTACCGGTTTAAAAACGGATTGGATTCTTATCGCCAGGCAATTTTTAGACCTCAACATCCATTATCTGAGAAAAGAAAACCAACTATTTCCATTCCTGGAAAAGTATGGTTTTAACCATCCCAGCTCAATGATGTGGAGCCTACACGATGAAATTAGAAGTCTTGCCAGGACTTTTTCCAAAGCAGTAGAAGAAGATGACGAAAAGACAGCACAATATATATTACCGGTGCTGCTTCGCGAAGCTGGTGAAATGACCATCAAAGAAGAAAAAGTGCTTCTTCCTACATCCGTCCGTCTGCTTACAGAAGATGACTGGAAAGCCATACGGGAAGGCAGCTATGAAGCGTAGTAGTTTGCTGGGGTTTTTTGCGGTGTTCGGGCCGGGTCTTGTGGTGATGTTTGCCGATACCGACGCCGGGAGTGTAATAACCGCTTCACAGAGCGGAGCGGTGTGGGGGTATAAGTTGCTCCTGCTTCAAATTGTACTGATACCTATTGTCTATATGGTGCAGGAGCTTGCTGTACGGCTGGGGCTGGTAACTGGTAAAGGGCATGGTGAACTCATTCGTGAACACTTTGGTAAAAAGTGGGCATGGCTTTCGGTCTCTACGCTGATGGTTGCTTGTCTGGGAGCCTTGGTTACTGAGTTTGCCGGAGTGGCAGGTGCCGGCTTGCTGTTTGGGATACCATCCTGGCTAAGCGTGGGCATGGCTGTGCTGTTGCTTTCGATTGTGGCATGGACAGGCTCGTACCTTTCGGTAGAGCGTATCGCTATTTTTATCGGTAGCTTTGAACTCATATTCCTGATTGTGGCGTGGTGGGCTCATCCCAGCCCTGCCGCTATGTTGAGTGGCTTAACTCACATTCCGTGGCGTCAGCCCGGATATATGTACCTTGTCGTTGCCAATGTCGGTGCAGTGATAATGCCATGGATGGTTTTTTACCACCAATCTGCTGTTGTTGATAAAGGCTTGAAAGTAGAAGATTTACGGGCAGCACGCAGAGATACAGCCTTTGGAGCAGTCATTACACAGCTTATTATGATAGCCATACTCGTGGCAACTGCTGCAACCATTGGCGTAAACCATCCCGGCAAATCTTTGGATACAGTTCAGCAGATAGCGGATGCGCTGACTCCATTTCTTGGTAAAACGGTAGGCACCATCTTATTTGCTATGGGCATGGTTGGGGCATCGCTGGTGGCTGCTATTGTGGTCTCGCTTGCGACTGCCTGGGGATTGGGCGAGGTGAGCGGTTATAAACGTTCTCTGGAGCACAACCCTCACGAAGCTCCATGGTTTTACGTGATCTACACTGCTATGCTTGTTATAGGTGGTGTTATGGTTGTTTCGGGTATTAACCTTATTGATTTGAGCGTGGGAGTACAGGTGATGAATGCTGCACTACTGCCGATTGTACTAGGTTTCCTCTATCTGCTGGCACTCAAAGCACTGCCCAAACGCTACCGCTTACATGGTGTCTATGCCGTGGTGGTTGGCGTGGTAGTGGCGATGGCAAGCATATTAGGAATATACGCTGCAATCACTCCGTTTTTTTAGCTACATATGTTTTTTGGCAAAGAGACAAATAAGCAGCAATTATATATCTGACAATTTCTTTATTTTTGTTCGTCAAACTAATATACATAATTTATGCTTACCGAAAAAGATCTTCAACAGATAAAATCCAAAGGTATTTCTCCTGAAACAGTCGAAAAACAGATCGGACGCTTTAAAATGGGGTTTCCTTTTGTACGGCTTGCTGCTCCTGCTGTTCCGGGTAACGGATTGCTTTCATTTGATGAAAAAGAGGTAAAAGAACTGGAGGCCTTTTTTGTTGAAAATAAAGATGATAATGAAATTCTGAAATTTGTTCCGGCCTCAGGCGCTGCCAGCCGTATGTTTAAGAAACTGTTCGCATTTCGTCAGACTTTCTCAGGAACGAAGGAGGAAATTGACCGGCTTGAAAAGGAAAACGATTTGCAGAGCCTGGGTTATTTCTTTAAGAATCTGGAAAAATTTGCCTTCTACAACGTGTTATCTGATGTCTTACAAAAAAATGGTCTTAACCTGGAAGCCCTCCTCCAACAGAAAGATTATAATACCATTTTGGATTATCTCCTTACAGATAAAGGGCTTGATTACGGGGCGTTACCCAAAGCTTTGCTACATTTTCATCTTTACCCGGATGGCCCCAGACGGGCATTTGAGGAGCATTTGGTGGAGGCTGCACATTATGCTGTAGACAAAAATGGTGTGGCACGGGTGCATTTTACTGTCTCTCCCGAACATCAGCGGGAATTTGAAGAGGCTGTAGAAGCGGTATGCGGGAAATATGAAAAACGTTTTGGCATACATTTCGATGTTAGTTTTTCGCAACAAAAATCCTCTACTGATACGATTGCTGTTGATATGAATAATGAGCCTTTCCGCAACAAAAACGGCAGCCTGCTGTTTCGCCCCGGCGGACATGGTGCCCTCATCGAAAACCTGAATGACTTGAAAGGTGAAATTATCTTTATGAAAAACATTGATAACATCGTCCCCGACCGGCTGCGCAAAACTACTTATCTTTATAAAAAGGCCATTGGCGGTTTGCTTTTCCGGTTGCAGGAAAAGGCTTTTGATTATCTTGATAAACTTGAAGATGGGAACCTTTTGGATGAGGAGTTAGATGAAATAAAAACTTTTGCCCGTGAACAACTAAATATTTTCATACCTGTGGCTTACGAAGGGTATGAGAAAATGGAAAAGGTTGATTTTCTGTTTGGTAAACTCAACCGTCCCATGCGTATAGCAGGCATGGTGAAAAATGAAGGTGAGCCTGGAGGGGGTCCGTTTTGGGTTGTCAATGAACAAGATGAGTGGTCGTTGCAGATTGTGGAATCCTCCCAGATAAATTTGGAAGATGTGGAGCAACAGAAGATTGTTTCCGGGGCAACGCATTTTAATCCGGTAGATTTGGTTTGTGGGGTACGTGACTATCAGGGAAATCCTTTTGACCTCAGGGAATTTGTGGATCCCCAAACGGGTTTTATCTCCATTAAGTCAAAGGATGGTCGTGAGTTGAAGGCTTTAGAACTTCCGGGTTTGTGGAACGGCGCCATGGCCGACTGGATTACCCTTTTTGTGGAAACTCCACTCGTTACTTTTAATCCGGTGAAAACTATTAATGACTTGCTGCGGCCACAACATCAGCCGAAATAAAGAATAAATTATAATTTTACTGTAATCTGGAAGTATTTATGATAAAAAGCCCAAATAAAATACTATTTTTGTAATTAAAAAAATAATGACAGGAAGCTTATTCTATCTCCAGATTAAACGAATTACGCGCTCTTCGTTTTGGCAAAAAAATCTTGCTATCAATATCATCATCGGTATTTTTCTATTCTTTATGTTGCTGGAAGTCTTTGCAGTGGGGTTGTTCATGGAGCAAATTCTTATAAAAACAGGAAAAGGTGTTCCGCCCGAGCTATCACTAGACAAAATTCTGATTTACTATTTCCTCATTACCTTTATGATGCGGTTCTTTATTCAGGAGCTGCCCACTATGGAACTTTCTCCACTGTTGCATCTGCCAGTAAAGAAAAGCCGAATCAGCCTTTACCTGAATTACCGTTCGCTGCTTTCGTTTTTTAACTTTTTGCCTTTTTTGCTGTTTCTCCCCTTTGCCATTCTTTACTTGCCGGTACATTTTACGGCTTTTACGGTTTTTGCCTGGTTTGCAGCACTTTTCTTTTTTGAAATGAGTTCCAACTTTTTGTTGATTCGTGTGAAAAGGAAATCTACCGTCACACCTTCGGTTGTACTGATTATTTTTGGTGTTGCTTTAATATTAGGCCTGTTAGAGAAGTTTGGTATTTTTTCGTTGTCGGTTATCTCCGGCTGGTATTTTGGCCACGTGTTGCAGCATCCTGCCTGGGCATTGCTTTCTTTGGTTACTGCCGGATTTTTCTTTTGGGAAAATTACCGTTATACCAGAAGTCACAGCTATCTTGAAGATTTAAGCAAGAAGAAGCATCGTTCTGAAAAGCTCAGCAGCCATCTGGAAGGGCTTGAAAATCGTGGAAAAATAGGTGCTTTGGTTTTGAAAGAGGTGCGCCTGCTGTTGCGAAACAAGCGGTCAAAACAAATGCTGTTCTTTGCCTTACCTGTATTTCTTTTTTACGGGCTGTTTTTCTATACTGATCCAAAAAATCTGAGTCATAATTTTCTGCTTGACTTTGTAGGCATTTTTATCTCCGGTGGCTTTTTGATTGCTTACGGGCAATATATCCTGGCGTGGGAAAGCCGCCATTTCGATTTCATCCTCTCGGCAAACATCAAAACAGATGAGTTTTTCAGAGCCAAGTATTACCTCATGACAATTCCCACATTGTTACTCTTCTTCCTGACAATTCCTTATGTGTATTTCGGAACTAAAGTACTTGCAATCAATTCGGTTATGCTTTTTTATAATCTGGGAATTAATGCTCCTTTGTTGTTGTTCCTTGCCTCTTTTAATCGGAAACGTATGGAACTCGACCGAGGTCAGATGATGAACTACCAGGGGGTCGGCATCAACAATTTTATTAATGTCATCCCTTTGTTGGCAATACCTGTTTTGCTGGATTTGTTGTTTACTACTTTTTTCGACCATACGGTGTCCATGTGGATTATCTTTTTACTGGGTATTACCGGTATTTTCTTTCACCGTCAGCTGATACAAATGGCGGCAAAGTTCTTTGTGAAAAACAGGTACAAGATTGCGGATGGGTACAGGAGTAGTTAAGTTTGAAGTTTTTGGGCGGAATTAAATAAAAGAAAGTTAAATATGGAAACCATGATACAAGTAGAAAATCTGAAAAAAATTTATGGCGGACGGACAGTATTGGATATTCCTGATATTTCCGTTGGAAAAGGAGAGAGTTTTGGTCTTGTGGGTAACAACGGAGCCGGGAAAACGACCTTCTTCCGGCTGATCCTGGACCTGATACGTTCCGATGGCGGGCGTGTGCTTTCTCTGGGGCAAGATGTTTCAAAAACAGAGGAGTGGAAAGCTTACACCGGTTCCTATCTCGATGAGGGCTTCTTGATTGATTATCTGACACCCCGCGAGTATTTCCTGTTTGTGGGGAAGCTCAATAGCATGAGTCCGGGTGACGTGGAACAGTTTTTAAAAGAGATGAAATCTTTTTTTGGATTGGATATTCTCAAAGAGAAAAATTATCTTCGCCAGCTCTCGAAAGGGAGCCAGAAAAAAGTGGGTATTGCCGCTGCACTTATGATTGAACCGGAAGTACTCCTTTTGGATGAACCCTTTTCTAACTTGGATCCCACCTCTCAGTTTCAGCTGAAGAAAATACTGAAAGAGCTGCAGGAAAAGAAAAATATGTGTATGCTTATTTCATCACACGACCTGAATCATGTAACGGAAGTTTGCCAGCGCATAGTGGTTTTGCATGAAGGAGAGATCGTACACGATCTGGAGACCAACGAGAATACTCTGAAAGAGCTGGAGGCTTTCTTTGCTGTGAAAGGTGACTGATAAATCTGTTGCTCCTTTGCCGTTGTTTTATCATCTGTTGATGGTTAGAAACACATGTACTCCTGATTTACGAGCATCTAAAAGAAACTACACTCTTACCCTACCGATAAATAGCCGGATTTTAGTAATTTTGCCGGCGCATGTACGACTTTAGGAAACAGATAGAAAAAGAACCTTTTACTTCGGTGGAAACTATTGCCCGGCAGACCGGAACGCCTGCTTATGTCATTGGCGGTTTTGTCCGTGATCTGTTGTTGGGAAGGCCGTCGAAAGATGTGGACTTTGTGGTGGATGGCAGTGGTATTGCTTTTGCCCGCCGACTGGCCGAATATCTCGGTCATGGTTCCAAAGCTCGTTATTTCAAAAATTTTGGTACTGCCATGATTCGCTTCAAAGGCTGGGAACTGGAGTTTGTGGGGGCCCGCAAGGAGTCGTACCGTAAAAGTTCACGAAAACCCATAGTGGAAGATGGAACATTGGAAGACGACCAGCGTCGCCGTGATTTCACCGTCAATGCGCTGTCCATTAGCTTGAATGAAAAAGATTTCGGACAACTGTATGATCCATTTAATGGGTTGAAAGACCTGACGGCTAAAATTATCCGCACACCGTTGGATCCGGACATTACCTTTTCAGACGATCCGTTACGAATGATGCGGGCTATCCGGTTTGCTACACAGCTGGGGTTTGCCATTGAGGAAAATACTTTTGCAGCCATCAAACGAAATAAAAACCGTATTTCCATTGTCTCCCGGGAGCGTGTAATTGATGAACTGAATAAAATTATCCTGGCTGAAAATCCAAGTCGTGGTTTTAAACTGCTCGATGACACAGGATTACTGAAACAGGTTTTTCCTGCTTTTACCGAGCTCAAAGGGGTGGAGGTGATAGGAGGGAAAGGCCACAAAGACAATTTTTACCATACGCTGGAAGTACTGGATAATGTGGCCAAAGTATCAGACGATCTCTGGTTACGCTGGGCTGCAATTTTACACGATATTGCCAAACCAGTGAGCAAACGCTTTGACCCGAAATTGGGCTGGACTTTTCACGCACATGAGTTTATTGGAGCAAAAATGGTTCCGGGAATCTTCAAAAAGCTAAAACTTCCTGGCAACGAAAAAATGCGGTATGTTCAGAAGCTGGTATTACTCCATTTGCGGCCTATTGTGCTGGCACAGGAAATTGTCACCGATTCAGCTGTTCGCCGGTTGCTCTTCGATGCCGGTGACGATATCGATGACTTGATGATACTGAGTACAGCCGACATAACTTCTAAAAACGAAGCAAGAGTAAAGCGATATCGGAAGAATTTCGAGTTGGTACGCCAGAAGCTGAAAGAGGTTGAACAAAAAGACCGTATTCGCAATTGGCAGCCACCTGTGACGGGTGAAGTCATTATGGACACCTTCGGACTGAAACCTTCCAGAAAAGTGGGCGATATTAAAACGACCATCCGCGAAGCCATTTTAGATGGAAAAATTCACAATGAATTCTCCGAAGCCTTTGACTATATGCTTAAAACCGGCGAATCGATGGGCTTAAAGGTTGCCAGCCGGAAACATTTCCCCAAATAATAATAGCGTATATGGCTGAGAAGAAGATACTTGTGGTGGTTTTAGGGCCTACGGCATCAGGGAAAACCGATGTAGCCATTCGCCTTGCAAAATATTTCGATACGGAAATTATCTCTGCCGATTCACGACAGTTTTACAGGGAGATTCCGTTGGGGACAGCCGCTCCATCAAAAGAACAACTTACGCTCGTCCCACATCACTTCGTGGGAAATCTTTCGTTGCAACAGGATTACAACGTTTCGCAATACGAGAAAGAAGTACTGGAACTGTTGAAAATCAGATTCCGTGAACTTGATGTTATGATTATGACAGGCGGTTCGGGATTGTATGTGGATGCTGTTTGTAAAGGGATTGACCAGCTTCCTGATCCCGATCCGGAAATTAGAAAAAGTTTACAGAAAAAATGGCAGCAGCTGGGGATTACAGCCTTACAGCAACAGCTGCAACAACTTGATCCGGAGTTTTATGAGCAGGTGGACAGACAGAATCCCAAACGACTTCTTCGTGCCCTTGAAGTTTGTCTCCAGACCGGAAAGAAATATTCTGAATTAAGAAAAAACAATCCTCAGGAACGTAATTTCCGGATTTTAAAAATCGGATTGAATTTGCCCCGTGAGCAATTGTATGATCGTATCAACCATCGTGTAGATGGCATGATGGAAGAGGGGTGGCTTGAGGAAGCCAAATCTGTATTGCCTTTTCGTCATTTGAATGCGCTCAATACGGTTGGGTACAAGGAGTTGTTTACTTTTCTTGAGGGAAAAATGACATTGGATGAAGCTGTTGAAAAAATTAAAACCAGCACCCGCCGTTATGCCAAACGTCAACTTACCTGGTTCAAAAAGGATAAAGATATACACTGGTTTTCGCCGGAGGATAAAGAGATACGGCAATTTGTTGAAGAGTTCTTGGCAAAAAATCCTTAAAATGAATCAGAATATTTTACCGGGCTGGCTTTTATGACTTTTCAAAGTTCATCACTCGTTATTCCTTTCGCCTTCCTAAGATATTCTTCTCAATAATACTTCTTTCGCCATACTTTTTTGTCTGCCTTTATTTGTATCAATCGTTTGCATAACAAGGTCTCACCTTTTTTTGCCCATGAAAGATTATTTTTTTTTGCAATATATTACTAGTATCTAACTTGCGTGTAATCAGCGTATTTATCAGCGTTATTAGTTTGTCACAATAATCCGGTTGACTAGGCTGATGGCAAAAAAAATACAAAAAAGCTTGACTTTCTCAAATAGTTTCTATTTTTACCCCATCAAAATAGCAAAACAAATGAACAGGATTTTAGATAGAATTTATGTTATTATTTCTATTCTCGTGCTTTTGGGTAAAACCCCATAAACCGGAGACCTGTATGAATTATAAAAATATATGAAGCTCTCCGGTATCGGGGAGCTTTTTTTTAAACATAGTAATTATGGTACATCCGTTAAGAAGTCTTACTTCCACATCTGGTAGAAACATGGCTGGAGCCAGAAGCCTGTGGCGAGCCAATGGTATGCAGGAGAGTCAGTTTAGCAAACCTGTTATCGCCATTGTGAACTCTTTCTCACAGTTTGTTCCGGGGCATGTGCACCTGCACGAAGCCGGGCAGCACATCAAGAGGCTTATTGAAGCCGAAGGCTGTTTTGCCGCAGAGTTTAACACCATTGCCATTGACGATGGTATTGCCATGGGGCATGCCGGGATGCTCTATTCTCTGCCTTCGCGCGATCTGATCGCCGACAGCGTGGAGTATGTATGCAACGCCCACACTGTGGATGCTATGATTTGCATCAGCAACTGCGATAAGATCACACCGGGCATGATGATGGCGGCCATGCGGCTGAACATCCCTGCCGTTTTTGTTTCGGGAGGTCCTATGGAAGCTGGAACACGTAAAGGGAAAAATTATGACCTCGTGGATGCCATGGTGCTGGCTGCCGATGAGTCGGTGAGCGACGAGGAGCTACACGAAGTGGAAAAGATTGCCTGTCCTACCTGTGGCTCCTGTTCGGGTATGTTTACAGCCAACTCTATGAACTGCCTGAACGAAGCCCTGGGGCTGGCGCTTCCCGGTAACG
>VAPM010130034.1_pt1 | contig 13409 bp, 11 predicted proteins | sample 3395091 | NCBI WGS metagenome assembly VAPM01 (sample SAMN08290445, study PRJNA428436) | hydrothermal vent metagenome | isolation source: Deep-sea hydrothermal vent chimney 3 | place: Pacific Ocean: Juan De Fuca Ridge | reverse complement strand
GCCAGCGCCCTGCAATTCGGCCTGTTTCTGGTAATCATTATGCTGCTGTCCCGCGTGATGGTGCATTATTTTGGTAATTCCGGGATCTACCTGCTGGCCGGCGCCTCCGGCATCGCCGATGTTGACGCCATTACCCTCTCGCTTACCCACATGAGCCTGCAACAACTACCACTGGACACGGCCGCCTATGCCATCCTGCTCGCGGCAGTGGTCAACAGCATCATCAAAACCGGCATCGCATTTTTTGCCGGTCAGGCGGCGCTGGGCTGGCGCATTACGGTCGGGCTGCTGGTACCGCTGGCCATCGCCCTGCTGATTCTATGAAGTAAAAGGATGAAAAAACCGATGCTCAGTGACGAGGCTTTTTCACTCAAACTCTGCCTGTTCAATTTCCAGCACCGCCAGACTGATATGCCGTCCCACCTCGTCATCAAAGCCGTTCCAGCTCTGATAAGCTTTGAGGCGGGCAACAATGTCCTTTTTCATCTCAAAATCCGCCAGCCCCTGCTCATACAACACCGCCGCCCGCTGATAGAGAATTGACAGGTACTCTCGATAAGCGATGACAACCTGACGGCCACCTGCCGGCCCGTGGCCCGGCACATAATGTTTTACCCCGGTCGCCAGCGCCACCGTCAGGGCCGCGATATTGCCGCGAAAACTGCCGTCATCCATACGCCCGATACGCCAGACCATCGCGTTATCACCCAGAAAAAGGACTGAATCCTCCACCACCTCGATCATGATGTCGGTGTCGCTGTGCGCCCGCGGCGGGGCATAAATACGAAAGGTGATGCCACCACTGTTAAAACTCGCCCCGTCATCAATGGCTTTAGTGGGAATCACCGCCCGGGTCCCCTTGCTCAGCCCTTCAGTCAGCTGCAGCATGCTGGCCAGCCAGCGCTCAGCCTCGCCCGCGCGCGCTTTTTTGATCATTTTCGGATGGGCCATGAAAACCGCATCGGGGTAAGCCTCGGCAATGGCCTGATTCGCCAGCCAGTGATCGCCATGTATATGGGTATTCAGCACATGGGTAACCGGCAAGGGGGTTTGCTTGCGGATCTGACGCAACACCATACGCCCGGTTTCCAGCGTGGAACCCGGATCGATGACCACCACCCCGGTCCGGGTGATCACGAAAGCCGGATTATTCATGAAGCCCTGGTTGGCCCGCGACGGAAAACCCAGCGGACCGTTGATCACCCAAGTATGAGGGGCTATTTTTTTTGCCGGAAAATCCGGCAGTTGCGCCCACAGGCTCGACGAAACCGAATACAGTATGAACAGGCAATATAGAGTATGACGTGACATCGTTCGGCTCCTTTGCTGAACCTTGAAAAAATACAATTACAGACATTTAAAGATAGGATATAAACACGGATGCGTTATTCTTGCCGTTTTTAACTGTCAGGAAAGGCTTGTTTGCAGCCGTTAACACAGGAAAAGCATGCCTGACAAGCCCATTTCTGATTTTTTTCTATTGTTATACACAGCTCCCACAGGAACAACAACTTAGCTGTCAAAAAACTGCAAGAAAACAGCAAGCGCCTGATAAAACAACGTAAGTCATTGTTAATTGTATTATTTAGCCAGCGTACAAAAACTGTTCACTTTAACAATAGTGTAATAATAATCAGGTCTTGAGAGGTTTTACCCCAACTCATCCACAGAGTTATCCACAGTTTCTGTGGATAACGCAGGAAATCAAGAGCAGACAAAGACTTAAGGTATTTATTCCAGAATGATTCGACAAAACTGCGCTAAGTCACCCCTTTCCGTTTCGGTTTTAAACTGGAATTTCGCCCTTTGAACAAGTCAACCGTCAGCCCGATTCTACGCATGGCCATTCCCGGTCCGTTGCGGCGTATTTTTGATTACCTGCCGCCCGCTGATTGTGCATTGGCACAGTTGCAACCCGGCGTGCGCCTGCGCGTGCCCTTCGGTCGACAATGCCTGGTCGGCGTGCTGCTGGAAGTGGCCGAGCACAGCGACATCGCACAGCAAAAACTGCGTCGAGCCGATGCACTGCTGGACAAGCAGCCCATTCTGCCGGAAGAACTACTGAGCTTGATGCACTGGGCCGGCCGTTATTACCAGCATTCCATCGGTGAGGTTATCCTCGGCAGTCTGCCCGCCCTGCTGCGCCAGGGGCAGGCCGCTCAGGCAAAGACAGAATCCTGCTGGCAACTGAGTTCTGCGGGCTGGAAAACCGAGCCAGAGCAGCTGCGGCGAGCGCCGAAGCAGGCTGCGCTACTGCAGATCCTGCGGCAGCACCCAGCCGGACTGGATGCCCGATCGCTGAACAGGCAACAACTAAACTGGCGTTCAAGCATGGCCCGTCTGGTACAAAAAGGCTGGGTGAACATCCATGAACGTGAATTTACGCTTACTCCGTCAACTGAGGCCAGCAGGCCAAAAGCAAAAACACCGACGCTCAATCAACACCAGCAGGCCGCCGTGGACGCTATCAGCACTCGCCTGGATCGTTACCAGTGTTATTTGCTCAATGGCATTACCGGCAGCGGCAAAACCGAGGTTTATCTGCAGCTTATCCAGAAGGTACTGGCGACGGGCCGCCAGGTGCTGGTACTGGCGCCCGAGATCGGTCTCACCCCCCAGTTGATTCAGCGTTTCCGCGAACGCCTGAGCCAGCAACTAAACGGATCCATTGCACTGCTGCACTCGGGACTGTCCGATCAGGCACGCCTGGACAACTGGCTGGCCTGCGCCGCCGGCAAGGCCGGAGTGCTGATTGGCACCCGTTCAGCGCTGTTCACACCGCTGCCCCAGCTTGGTCTGATCATTCTCGACGAAGAGCATGATCTGTCTTTCAAACAACAGGACAGCTTCCGCTACAACGCCCGTGACCTGGCTATCGTGCGGGCTCAGAAAGCCGGCATTCCCGTTATCCTGGGTTCAGCCACCCCCTCGCTGGAAAGCCTGCACAACGTCGCGCAACAACGCTCACAGATGTTGTTACTGCCGGAACGCGCTGGCAAAGCACAACGGCCACAGTTGCGCCTGCTCGACATCCGCCACCAGAAACTCGAACAGGGACTCAGCGCCCAGTTACTGAACCGCGTACAGCAGCATCTGGATGACAGGGGCCAGGTGCTCTTATTTATCAATCGCCGCGGCTATGCACCCGTGCTGATGTGCCACGACTGCGGCTGGCACGCTCGCTGCCTGCGCTGCGACGCGCACATGACCGTGCATCACGGGCAACAGCAACTACGCTGCCATCATTGCGGCTCTCAGCGACCGGTCAACCGACTCTGCCCGGACTGCAACAGCGACAGTCTGCATTTCATGGGCGCCGGGACCGAACGTGTAGAAGACGCCCTGGCCGCCCGTTTTCCCGCCACCCGAGTCCTGCGCATCGATCGCGACAGCACCCGCCGCAAGGGCAGCCTCGACCACATGCTGGCAGAAATCCAGCGTGGCGCCCCGGTGATCCTGGTCGGCACCCAGATGCTGGCCAAGGGCCATCATTTTCCCAATGTCACCCTGGTCGGCATGCTCGACGCCGACTACGGCCTGTTCAGTTCCGACTTCCGCGCCAGCGAACGTATGGGACAGCTGCTGTTGCAGGTGGCCGGGCGCGCCGGACGCGCCGAACGCCCCGGTGAAGTCCTGATCCAGACACACCAGCCGGACAATCCCCTGCTGCACTTTCTGCTGCGCCATGACTATCCAAGTTTCGCCCAAACCTTATTGAAGGAGCGCGCCGAGGCACAACTGCCTCCCTACAGTCATCTCGCCCTGTTGCGCGCGGAAAGCCCCCAGGTTGAAGCCGCGATGCAATTTCTACAGGAGGCAAAACAGCAGGCCGCCCTCATCCAGCCGCAACTACTGGCTTTTGGACCCCTGCCCGCACCGATGGAACGCCGCGCCGGACGTTTTCGCGTCCAGCTCCTGTTCCAGCATCATCAGCGGGGAGAGTTACAACAGTGGCTGGCGAGCCTCATACCGCAACTGGAAACGATGAGAAGTGCGCGCAGAGTGCGCTGGTCCATCGATGTGGATCCAATGGAAATGTATTAGCGGCAACAGGATAATGTCGGGCTTCATTTCACTCTTCAACCTGCAATTTTGCTTACTCTCCAGATCAAAAACGATCAGAAATTTTTGCTGCACGTGTTTTCCTGTGTGCTGTTTTAGCTAATACTGGCAATCTCAAAAATTAACGATGGATAATCAATATGAAACTCGTTCAAACTCTGGGCCTCACTGCCCTGCTGCTCCTGTCCGGCACCGGCTATGCCGAAACCGGCTCACATGACGGCATGCCAATGGAATGCAAACAGAAACACCGCGGCATGATGAACCCGGGAAAAATGGCCAAAATGCAAAACATGATGCAGATGCGGCAAAAACATATGCAGGCTATGGAACAGCGCCTGGCAAATATTGAGGCCTTGTTAAAAGAGCTGGTGGCTCTGGAAAAACAGAAAAAATAATCGCTGCAGGCTGTGTACAGAAGTCAATGAAGCGCATTATTCCAGTTGTTATGGGTGCGCTTCGTTCCTCTGTAACATTTTTCGGTCGGTCGTGGCTTTCACACTTCGGCATCAGTTACACTCCAGGCTGATAACTATGGCTGGAGATGGAAATGCCGGAGACAACACCCGCAAGCCAGAAACAACCCCTGATCCTGCTGCTGCTCGCCCTCGCCGCCCTGGTGGTCATTATCGCCGGCATGCGCGCCATCGCGCCGATTCTGGTACCCTTTCTGCTGTCGGTCTTCATCGCCGTGGCCTGCCATTCGCCTATGGCCTGGCTGACCCGGCACAAACTTCCGCCGGCGCTTGCCGTGCTCATCGTTATCACCGGTCTGATTATCGCCTTCTTTCTCACTGCCCTGTTCGTCGGCAGCTCACTCAGTGACTTTACCCGCTCCCTGCCCCAGTATCAGGATCGCCTGCACGGTCTAACCCTGACGCTGCTGGACACCGTGCAGAAACTGGGCATGGATACTTCGAACCTGAATCTTGAAAACATTATCAATCCGGCGGCCGCCATGCAGTTGGTGCAGGCCCTGCTGGGCGGACTGGGTCAGGTGCTGAGCAACACCTTTCTGATCCTGCTGACCGTGGTTTTCATCCTGCTAGAAAGTTCTAGCTTCGCCGCCAAACTGCATGCTATGGCCGGCGATACTGAAAAGTCTATGGCCCGCTTCAGGCGCTTTATCAGCGGCGTCAATCACTACATCGCCATCAAGTCACTGGTCAGTCTGGCCACTGCCGTCATCATCGCCCTCGCACTGACGATCATTGGCGTGGATTATCCCGTACTCTGGGGCTTTCTCGCTTTTTTGCTTAACTTCATCCCCAACATCGGTTCGATCATCGCCGCAATACCGGCCATTCTGCTGGCTCTAATCCAGCTGGGTATGGGCGCCGCCGGCGCCACCGCCCTGGTCTATTTGCTGGTGAATTTCATCATCGGCAACTTCGTCGAACCGCGTCTGCTCGGACGGGGTATCGGTCTTTCCACCCTGGTGGTGTTCCTGTCTCTGATATTCTGGGGCTGGCTGCTGGGTCCGGTGGGCATGCTGCTGTCCGTGCCTCTGACCATGAGCCTGAAAATCGCCCTGGAAGACAATCAACAGACTCGCTGGCTGGCGATCTGGCTGGGACCACATCCGCGCTAGTGGCTAGGGCTACCAGCTACCAGCTACCAGCGCAGCCTAAACGTATGAGCACAAAAACCATACCCACCCGGGCGGGCTTTTGTAGTACTATCCCGCTCCGTATTCTATTTACGATTCAACCCCTAACGACAAATAAAGACGCGACATTGAAACAGCAAATCAAGACCTTGCTCCAGCAGGCGCTGGACAGCCTCAAACAGTCCGGCACGCTGCCGGCCGACGCCAACCCAGTTATTCAGGTTGAACGTACCCGCGATCCCGCGCATGGCGACTTTGCCAGCAATCTGGCCATGATGCTGGCTAAAGCAGCACGCAGAAAACCACGGGATATTGCCGATGATCTGGTCGCCGCGCTGCCGGCCTCCGACAGTGTGGTTAAAATCGAGATCGCCGGACCGGGTTTTATCAATTTTCACTTGAGCGAACAAGCTTTCCAGGCCGTGGTACCGACTATTCTTGCGGCAGGAAACGACTATGGCCGCACCCATCTCGGTGCAGGTAAACAGATACAGGTGGAGTTTGTTTCTGCCAACCCTACCGGTCCCCTGCACGTCGGTCATGGCCGTGGCGCCGCCTACGGCGCAACCGTGGCGGATCTGCTGGACGCGATGGGCTTCGAGGTTCACCGTGAATATTACGTTAACGATGCAGGACGGCAGATGGACATTCTCGCCGCCAGCGTCTGGCTGCGCTATCTGGAACTGGCGGGAGAAGAACTGCCGTTCCCGGTCAACGGTTATAAAGGCGACTATGTCTGGGACGTGGCCGCCAAGCTGCACCGTGAAAACGGCGATCGCCTGCGTCATGCCTGGAGCGAGATTGCCGCAGCACTGCCGGCGGATGAAACCGAGGGTGGCGACAAGGAAAAATATATCGACGCCCTGATTAACCAGGCTAAAACCCTGCTCGGCGCAGAAGACTATCGTTTCGTATTCGATACCGGACTTAACTACATTCTTGCAGATATTCGTGACGACCTGTCACATTTCAATGTCAATTACGAACAATGGTTCTCCGAACGTTCGTTGACCGAGAGCGGCGCAGTCGAACGCGCGGTCGAACGGCTGGAGAAAAGCGGCCACGTCTATGAGAAAGACGGCGCTAAATGGTTTCGTTCTTCCGACTTCGGCGACGAAAAGGATCGGGTACTGGTACGCGACAATGGCCAGACCACTTATTTCGCCTCCGATATCGCCTACCACATGGACAAACTGGAACGCGGCTTCGAACGGGTCATCGATATCTGGGGCGCCGATCACCACGGTTATGTGCCGCGGGTGAAAGCCGCCATGCAGGCTGTGGGCGATGATCCCGACAAGCTGGACGTGCTGCTGGTGCAGTTCGCGGTGCTCTATCGCGGCGGCGAAAAAATGCAAATGTCCACCCGCTCGGGTCAGTTCGTCACCCTGCGTCAGTTACGCAAGGAAGTAGGCAGCGATGCCGCGCGGTTTTTCTACGTCATGCGCAAGTGTGAACAGCACATGGACTTTGATCTGGATCTGGCCAAGTCCCGTTCCAACGACAACCCGCTGTATTATATACAGTACGCACATGCCCGGATCTGCAGCGTGTTTCGCCAGCTTGCAGAAAAGAAACTGTCCTATGATCAGGCCAGCGGCCTGCAACAACTGGGCAGGCTTACGGAAAAACACGAACAGGCCCTGCTCTCGGTTTTAAGCCGTTATCCGGAGGTACTGGAAGCCGCCGCGCTGAATCACGAACCGCACCAGCTCGCCCATTACCTGCGGGAACTGGCCAACGATTATCACACCTACTATAACGCCCACCAGTTCCTGGTGGATGATGCCGATCTGCGCCAGGCACGACTGGCCCTGATCCTGTCGGTAAAACAGGTCATCGCCAACGGCCTGGAACTGCTGGGCGTATCGGCACCGGAAAGTATGTAAGGCCCGAGTCCTTAACCGCATGCCCAAAGATTACGCCAAAACCCCGCGACCTGAAAACACCCGTTCCCTGCCCGGCTGGGTCTGGATGCTCGGCGGCCTCATCATCGGCCTGTTCATCGCCCTGCTAATCTACATCAACAACAATACCGCGAAGGATCATAAAACCGATCTTTCCGCCACCCTCAACAGGATGTTTGATGAAGGTGCTAAAGCCACCCGTGCGGCGAAAGAAAAAACCAAGGCCAAAGTGGCTGAAGCTATCCGCGAAACCCGACCGAAGTTTGACTTCTATACCATCCTGCCCGAACTGGAAGTCGCTATTCCCGAAGAGGAGCTGGTTCAGAAAGCCCATGCCGGTAAAAAACCCGCGAGCATGGAAAACGACAGCCGTTATACTCTGCAGGCCGGATCCTTTCGCAACCCGGCCCAGGCCGATCGTCTGAAAGCGCAACTGGCTATGCAGGGCATCGTCGCCAGCATTCAGCCGGTAAAAATTAACGATAACGATACCTGGTATCGCGTTCGTATCGGCCCCCTGCATGATATCGCTACACTCAACCGCACCCGCAGGCGCCTGCGGGAAAACAATATTGCCTCCATTGTGGTCCGGGAAAAAAAATAAGCAGCAGGCCAGTGCCTGACTAACTCGTTAGCAACGTCCATGCCTTATCTGATTCTTACCCTGCTTTTGTTGCTTGCGCTGTATGCGCCACAGCTTTGGGCGCGTTATACCTTCAAACGATATGCCGGGCAACGTCAGGATATTCCCGGCAGCGGCGCTGAACTTGCCCGCCACCTGCTTGACCGTTTTCAGATGAGACATATCCAGGTAGAACGCAGCAACATTGGTGAAGATCATTATGATCCGCAGAGCAAAACGGTACGACTGGGGGCGGATAATTTCGACCACCACTCCCTCACCGCCATCGCCGTGGCCGCCCATGAAGTCGGCCATGCAATCCAGGATCATCGCAATGAAACGCTGCTCAGCCTGCGCGGACGCCTGCTGGATATCGCCAGTCGTTTTCAGAAACTGGGGGCAGCATCGCTTTTGCTGATGCCTGTCATTATACTGCTCAGCCGTTCCCCACTCATAGCCGGGATCCTGCTTCTGCTCAGCCTTGCCGGCATGTTCATGACCACCCTGGTGCATCTCGTCACCCTGCCGGTGGAACTGGACGCCAGCTTCGGTAAGGCGCTTCCCTTACTTTTACAGGGGGAATATATTGATCAAAAAGATGAAGCGGCGGTGCGTAAAATACTCAGGGCCGCAGCCTGGACCTACGTTGCCGCGTCACTGGCCAGCCTGTTAAATGTCTGGCGCTGGCTGCGTGTATTTCGACGTTAGTCAGGAATCAATACGCGCCCGAATACATGAATTTTTTAACTGGCAATATCACTGCTATCCCGTTAACCCCCTCTCCCCATTGGGGAGAGGGTTGGGGAGAGGGGACTTAATTCGATAAGGCCTTGCTTTATTTGCCCCCTCATCCTGGCCTTCTCCCCCGGGGGGAGAAGGGATGGCTCCGATGTTAGAATGTGGGCGTTTCATGTCTTCAATGGCTTCGATTAACCTAATACTCACAGAATCAGAAACTTACCAATCATCACTATGATATTAACAGGACAGCAGTGTGGCGATATTTTAAAGTTATAAAGATGTCATTCAGATTATGAATACAATCTGATGATAAAGGGGGGATTCTGTTTTTTATTTTTAATTCAGATTACTGCTTAACTGCAAACCCGACTGCAGGCCCGTACTCACGTCTTCATGCAGAACCGGACGCTCCGGCATGGCATACAGAACCAGGCCAAGGCAGGAAATCAGAAAACCCAACAGAACATACTTTTTTAGCGATTCAATCATTTTTATGCTCTCCTCAGTTTCACTGCTTACCATCTCCCCGCAACCTTACAGGGGAAGATTAAGTTACGCCTGTTACTAACAGGCGTCTATAAGACTTTGGATATAATTGGCAGCATGTCCATGCAAACGCAGACAGAGTGTAGATCGAGTTTTTGACGAAATTGTGTCAGCAGACGTCAGCACCAGCGTATTCTTTTCGGTATGATTATTATTGAATCGCTATGCTGTGAAATAAAATTCTCGTAACGTGCAGGAATTCTCACTAACTAAAGTTATAGTGTTTTACGACGTCCTCGGTGATTTTCCAGCGACAGCGCATACCGGCAGGAAAGATAACCAGATCCCCTTCCCCCATTTCCACCGGCTCGCCGCCTTCCGGCGTGACAATGGCATGACCATCGACAAAATAACAGGTCTCGGTCTTATCGTAGGTCCAGTCAAACTCAGACACTTCCTTACTCCATTCCGGCCAGTCATATACGCCCATTACTTCTAACTTGGCCGGCGAGGCCAGTTGTTCTACCAATATCTGTGTCATCACCTTACCCCGGGGTTAATTCTGTAAATAGCTGTAACCTGACATGCCTGACAACAATATTTGCAGACAGTCCTGTTTTTCCTGCGCCGTCAAATCAGCGGCGGCTATTTTAACACGATAGTTCTGTAGCAGATCATCAGGATCAAAATGCACATAACGCAGCAGATCATCCACCTGATCACCGCGACAGGGCTGATCCAGGCGATAGCTGTCTTCGCTCAACCTGACATGCAGAGAATCGGTATCACCGAACAGGTTATGCATGTCACCGAGGATCTCCTGATAGGCGCCCACCAGAAAAATGCCCAATAGATACGACTCACCGGCTTTCCATTCATGCAGGGGCAAACTGGTTTCAATACCTTCGGCCTCGACGTAATCATTGATGCGCCCGTCAGAGTCACAGGTAATATCCTCAATCACCCCACGGCGAACAGGTTTTTCCTGCAATCGATGCAGGGGCATGATCGGAAAAATCTGGCCAATGCCCCAGACGTCAGGAATCGACTGGAACAGGGAAAAATTACAGAAATACTTGTCCGCCAGCTTTTCATTTAGCGTATCCAGCACTTCCCGATGACTACGCTGCAGCGGACTCAGATAATCCCTGATCTTCCGGCAACAGGCAAAATACAGCGCCTCGGCCGCCGCTCGTTGACCCAGATCGAGCATACCGTGGGTATACAGCGTTTGCGCCTCCCCCAGCCAGTAGCGCACATCGTGCCATACCTCAATAGCGGCATAACTGCTGACATCGCCGTCCGTCAGCAGAACATGAAGCTGCTCCAGTTCATGCAATACCGTTGGCATGTCCGCATTGATATCCGGCAGCGCATCCGGGTTCTTTGCCGGAACCTGTTCGGTATTAATAACATTGGTCACCAGCAATGCATGGTGTGCGGTCATGGCACGACCTGACTCTGTCATGATCTGCGGATGCGGCAGATCCTGCTGCTCACAAATTTCCTTCAGAGTATGCACGATGTGGCGAGCATAACTGTCAAGACTGTAGTTCATGGAACAGGCGCGACGGGAATGACTGCCCTCGTAATCCACCCCCAGGCCGCCACCGACATCTACACAATCAATGGCGGCGCCCAGACGATGCAGCTCGGCGTAATAACGCGCGCACTCCTGCATGCCGCGCTGGATGTCACGAATATTCGCCAACTGTGAACCAAGATGAAAATGCAGCATCTGCAGATAGTCCAGTTTGCCGGTCTCGCGCAGTCGTGCCAGCAGCGTCAGCACCTGAGCGGCCGACAGGCCAAACTTGGATTTCTCACCGCCGGTGTTCTGCCAGTTGCCTTCGCCAATGGAAGCCAGACGCACACGCAACCCCAGACGCGGCTTAAGCTCCAGCGCAGCCGCCTGTTCCAGCACCTGTTCCAGCTCAGAAAGTTTTTCGATGACCAGGTAGATCCGGTGCCCCAGCTTTTGTCCCGTCAACGCCAGGCGGATATATTCCCGATCCTTGTAACCGTTGCAAACGATAACATGCCCGGCCTGGGCCGAGCTGCCCAGTACCGCCATCAACTCTGACTTGCTGCCGGCCTCCAGGCCGATGCTATCGGTGCCGGCCAGTAATTCACTCACCACACTATGTTGCTGGTTGACCTTGATCGGATACACCGCCGTATAACCGCCCGTGTAGACCTCAGACTGCATGGCGCAGGAGAACGCCTGCGTCAGACGGTGTACGCGATGACGCAGAATGTCGCTAAAACGCAGCAGCAGGGGCAAACGATGACCTTCAGCCAGGGCAGCCTGCACAACCTCATAGATATCGATGCCGCGTTGCGACTCCTGCGTCGGGTAAACCTGTAAATGCCCGCGCGCATTAATGTCAAAATAACCCGCGCCCCAATTATCCACGTTATAGAGGCGCTGTGATTTTTTTATGTTCCAGTTTTGCATGAGAGGAAGATACAAGAGAAAAGATACAAGATACAAGCTCTGAAACACATATCAGCTTGTGTCTTTGCCCCGCTATCTTGTATCTTTTCTATTTCACCTTAATCTGGAAATTTTATGTCGTTTGATACTCAAAACTGGTTCACCGAAGCTATCGATGAAACCGGCACCGCTTTTTCACTCAAGCTGAAAACCAAACTGCACGAAGAACAAACGCCGTATCAAAAAATTGAGATCTTCGACACTCAGACCTTTGGCAAGTTGATGGTCATCGACGGCTGCACTATGCTTTCGAGCCGGGACAATTTTCTTTACCATGAAATGATGGCCCATCCAGCGCTGTTCACCCATCCGGCACCTCAGCGCGTGCTGATTATCGGCGGCGGCGACTGCGGCACCCTGCGCGAAGTGTTGAAACACCCGCAGATAAAACAGATCTGGCAGGTGGACATCGACGAGCGCGTGACCCGCCTGTCGGAAAAATATTTTCCCGAGCTGTGTGAATCGAATCAGGATCCGCGCGCCGAGCTGCATTTCAGCGATGGCATCAAATGGCTGCGTGAAGCCGCGCGTGACAGCCTGGACGTAATTATCGTTGACAGCACCGATCCTGTCGGCCCCGGGGAGGTCTTGTTTAGCGAAGAATTTTATCGTCACTGCCAGCGCGCCTTAAACCACAACGGTATCCTGGTACAGCAAAGCGAATCACCCCTGTTGCATCAGAATATTATAAACACGATGTATCAACGCATGCAGGCCGCAGGCTTTGCCCACCAGGCCACGCTGAATTTCCCGCAACCTATTTATCCCTCGGGCTGGTGGAGCGCCACCCTCGCCGGCAACACAGAACTTCAGCGCTTTCGGGAACAGGATGTGCGGCAGAAAACCTTTGACTGTCAGTATTACAATGTGGACATTCACAAAGGCGCACTGGCGGTACCTGAGTTTATGAAAAAAAACAGATACATGGTCTGATTGATGGGTTTCGTTTCGTTTCGCTTCGCTTTACCCATCCTACTTTCTTTTTAACCACTCGTAGGATGGGTAGAGCAACGCGAAACCCATCATATAAACATGATGAACTCAGCCGAGCAAAATTCTACTGTACCGGCAATCTCTCAAGTATTCCTAATTACACCATTCATTGATCTTGCTTTTTAAATCCGCCTCAGCACGACTGCGCTGGGCATCGGACAGATAGCGTCGTTTGCCCGTTTCATCCAGATTGTAAAGCACGGGTCACGGGTAAACCTGTCGGCTTTAAAGCGGTAATCGGTGACAAGATCTGGATGGGAGAATTTCTTGCTGCGGTCAATAAACGCGGCAAGGAGTTCGCACCGGATTTCATAACAATTGACAGTGCTGACGGCGGTACCGGAGCAGCACCGATGAGCCTTATTGATTATGTCGGCATGCCGATCAATGAAAGTCTGCCACGGGTGATCGACAAAATATGTGAGGCCGGTCTGCGCGACAGGATAAAAGTTATCGCATCCGGAAAGCTGATCAACCCCGCAGAGGTTGCAT
>VAPM010706809.1_pt1 | contig 13415 bp, 12 predicted proteins | sample 3395091 | NCBI WGS metagenome assembly VAPM01 (sample SAMN08290445, study PRJNA428436) | hydrothermal vent metagenome | isolation source: Deep-sea hydrothermal vent chimney 3 | place: Pacific Ocean: Juan De Fuca Ridge | reverse complement strand
TCACTAGTAAGCGTATACGCCTGTCTTTCATCAAATGCAAAAATATTTGTTGAACTCTCTAACATACCTGGTTCTACAGACGAAGGGGTTGGAATTATCGTTATATCGCCACCAACTGAGATGATTGCAGCAACGGATGTACCGCTCATCACACTAAATACAACCATGCTTTTTAATACAGTTCTTATTGCCTTATACATTATATTGCACCCCTTAATATTAGCTTCTAAACATTATGATATGTAAATCATATCTAACCAGTATCACGCCTGCCTAAACAAATCAAGCAAAATTCATACCAATCTACATTTATAGAATAACTTCATGCAGTTATGTAACATAAAACATTAAAAACATAGCTGAAAAGTGTAAATTAAAATCGATAGGATTCGGGATTTTTTACAGTCGCATGATTTTCATAAACAAACAAAATTACATATTGGCAAATCTATTGCACTAAATGTGCGCTTTTAATTTTGAAGCTTAACTTCAGATTTCCTGATTTCATCTGCCAGTTTATCAATTAGCCAGGGCGCTAAAACATATGCACCTTGTGTATTGAGATGACCCGCATCCTTCCAATAATCTATATTTTCCAATATTTCAGCAGGCGGTATCCAGACATCACCGTACTGCTTATAAAAGGCAATGTCTCCAGGTTTTGGAGGCGCTCCATAATAGGGCAGATAAAGAAAAATGACCTCAGATTCATTTACTTTTGCGATCTGTAATATTTTTCGAATGTAGTTCCTAGGCAGTGAAAATTCAACCGCGTCCAGTTTTCCACCAAAATAACTTTCTTCAACGATACCTTTTCGTTTTTTTACCAGCTCTTCTAGTAAATGAACATCAAGTGGAACACCTGGGTCATTATTTCGAAAACCATGTTCTGCGTAAACTTCATCACCAGTGTTCTGAGGAATCATATATTGAGTGACTTGCCACCTCATTGATGAAAGCAAATCGCGAAATGCAAATATATTTATCGTTAAAGCTGGTGCTACCACATCTTCAATATCTGCAACCTGGCTAAAAAGATAGTGCGACTTTCTGGACTCGTAGGCTTTAACTTCAAGGATTAAATATGAAGGTGTTTTATACTTAAAAATCTCCTTAGTTATCACATAATGCATATTCCTTCCATGTTGCGGGATCGCCATATTTGCCACATGAAGGCGATGTTGAAATTTATCCCTCAATCCCCGTTCGATTAATGCATCGTTTACATTTCCTTCTGTATGAGATGTACCAACAAAGGCAATATCGATGGGTCTGGAGTCTACAGCTACGCGATTATAAATCCAGCCTCCTTTCACATAATCTTGCTGCAATGCTCTGTATGCAAGACTTTTGTTTTTAGGCAAACATAAAATAGCAACGAAGGCTAATAAAGTTCCCACTAAAAGAAATTTTACATAATTCTTAGCTGTCGTGTGATTCATCTATTAAAATTGCCAGTACAGGAATTCTGAAGGTGCCTGCATAAATGCAAGAGAAACTGTCAGCATACCACCAAGAAACAATGCCCATTTAATACCAGGACTCCATTCAAACAGGGTTTCACTCTGCGGCTCCTGCTTATTTATTTGATCAACTTGATATGCTGGCTCCCATCTACGCATGAATTCCTGCGTATTGGGAAATACAAACGTTATAAATAAAAGTACGGCAATCCAGGCAGCTGCCGTTAAGCCATAAACTAATTCATTATTTAAATCATCACTGGAATTTGTCGTAAGTGAGGACACTATGTTCACAATAGGCCGTGACATTTCATCGAAGGCCATCATTGCTGCAAGTATACTAATTGCTCCATCGAACGTTTCTGCCCGAAAAAACACCCATGCAACCAAAACTGCCAAATAGGTCAGCGTCCACGCAAACATCCCAAATACCCTTGTATTTGAAACCCACTGCAAAGCTAAGAGTTTACATATAGCTTGCCACAGGTGATTAATAACCAGATATAAGCCATGTAACCCACCCCAGACGATAAATGTCCAACCTGCACCATGCCATAAACCACCTAATAACATGGTAATAATCAGATTAGCATACCGTCTAATTCGACCCTTTCTACTGCCACCTAGTGGTATATATAAATAATCTCTGAGGAACCTTGAAAGTGTCATGTGCCACCGCCTCCAAAATTCAATGATACTTTTAGATTTATAGGGCGAGTTAAAGTTAAGTGGTAATTTGATACCAAACAACCTTGCTGAACCTATTGCCATATCAGCATATCCGGAAAAATCAAAGTAAAGTTGCAGAGAGTAAGAAAACGCAGCACCCCAGGCTTCATAAAAACCAATCGCCTCGCTTCCATCTGCTGCCGCAAAAACAGGTGTTGCATATATGGCAATATTGTCAGCAAGAAAAACCTTCTTGAACAAGCCTAATATAAAAATACTTGAACCTACGACCAGATTACTCGAATTGAATCGATAGATAATATCTCTGGTAAACTGCGGCAACATCTCCTTATGATGAACAATTGGACCTGCAATAAGTTGTGGGAAAAATGTCACAAATAGGCAGTAATGTAAAAAACTATATTCTTTCGTTTCTCCTTTATAAGCATCAACAAGATAAGCTATTTGCTGAAATGTAAAAAACGAAATGGCCAGCGGCAGTATGATTTCATTTAAATGAAAATTAGCACCAAGAAGAAAGTTAGCGTTATCAACAAAGAAGTTAGCATACTTGAAATAACCAAGCATTCCAAGATTAACCATTATTCCTACAGCAAGAACAAGCTTTCTATTTCTATATCCGCGCTCACTAAGCATGATCCCAAGAGCATAATTACCTAACATCGAAGCGATGATAAGTATCAAATATGCAGGATTCCACCATCCATAAAAAAACAACGAAATCGCAACAAGCCAGGAAATAGCTACTTTATGATGACCTCTTGCACCAATCAGGAAAAAAACACTAACTGCAATCGGTAATAGTAGAAACAGGTACGCATATGAATTAAAAAGCATTATTTTGTTACTTAGACTATAAAGCCTATCTCAGATATTTCCAATATAGGCCATAAGCACCCGCAACTACAGGAAACACCACTTCACTTACCCTGGATTCTTTGTAAGTAGACCATTCCTCCGGGAATTCGTAACCCCATATTTTCATAAACGGAGCAAACACTCTCTTTGCACGAATAATTGTCTCCGGGCGCTTATACATTTCCAAAAAACCATTTGAAACTTTATTTGTTTTATTTCTCATTGGTAGTGGTCTCTCCTGATCAATTCCAAGTCCACTTAACACCCTGGAGAAATCATCCTGAAGATTTTCATAACGGATAATATGAGTAAATTTTTCCCGATCAAGCATACTCCAGTCAGCATAGGGAAGATGATAAAAACGCAGAAAAAAATCATCGAAGCTTGCCTTAGTATCCGTTACATACTGATAACGTCTGGTGTCAGTAAAATAACGCACATACCGTCTCATGCGCCCAACTTTAGTTACCTTAGGATTACTATAGATATCATGATGCGCAGTACGATACTTAAAATATGCGCTAACCGCAGAATCAAGAGGATTTCTCACAGCAATAAACGACCTATAGTCTTTTTCACTTTCATTAGCAGAATACAAAAAATCCCGATACAATGAATGATGGCTCAGTGCCTGTTCTCCTGCATAGCATTCCACTAACTCTTTTGATACTGCATTACTGGCGGTACGCGGCAACGCAATAAATACATACTTATGTTTATGACTAACAATCATTGTAACCACCTAATTTTAACTGTAGATAAATTATGGTCATCATTTTACGACCACTAAGCCTGATGACGCCGAAACAATACCAAAAACAAAAACTTTGCATTGGTCACCAGGTATCTCCTCCACAATCGTCCTGGTTCACTTGCAAGTCTGTGCAACCATTCAAGACCTGCGCGCTGCATCCATTTGGGAGCCCTTCGAATATTTCCCGCATGGAAATCAAATGCAGCACCAAACCCAAACATCACCGCATTAATAATTCCTCGATTTTTTAACATCCATTGTTCCTGCTTCGGGCAACCCAATGCTACAAAAAGCGTATGCGCACCAGAACCGTTAATTGTAGCCACAATGATAGCCTCTTCCTCTAAGGAGAGCTCTCTGAATGGTGGGCTTATTGCCCCTGCTATCTTTAAGCGTGGAAACGTTTCATTCATGGCTTTCTTAAGTTTTTCAAGTGACTCAACTGTGGAGCCATATAGAAATACTGACTGCTCAAGTAACTCAAACTTCTCAGCACATTTCCACATAAGATCTGGGCCACTGATTCTGGGTTGGCCTTTGAACCCTCTGCTACGTAACACCCAGGCTATCGGCATTCCATCAGGAAGAACCAGATCGGATTGTGAGAGCACTGATGCAAACTCAATATCTGATTGTGCAGTTACTGTTGAATGCACATTGCACAAACAGACACATCTCGACTCACCATTAACAACCCAGCTGCTCACTTTGTCGACAACTTCATCCCACCTCAGAGCATTAACACACGTGTTTAAAACCATCCCACACGGAATCGATTCATCTGGCACTGCTGTGACTTCATTTAATTCTGATGCTGTCAAATCTACTTTACCTCTTTTTTTTCGAGGTAACGGCTGTATCCAAGCGGATAACATCCTGTAAATAATTTCCAGAACATTCTTATTATTTGAGCTGTACTTCGTTTAAGTGGAAGAAAATTTGGCCTGTCTTCTCCCCACGCACGCGTTCTTATAACTTCATCCTCAAGATCACTCGCATCACGCAGGAGACGATTTTTTTGCTCAGGATAAAATCGCATTCGAGACCATATTTCTCTAACATGTCCAATTTTTCCTATTTTTGAAAATCTAGACCACAAATCTGCATCCATAGCCAAATTAAAATTGTTATCTAACCCTCCCGAACGCTGATATATACTGCGCCGCCAAAACATCGACATTCCGGGAATATAGTTATATGTGTGCAACCAGATAAATCTATTGAAGGGTATTTCATGATGCACTCTCAGTAATTTTCCCTCAGAGTTAATCCATATTGTTGATCCAAACACCGCATCTACACCAGGGTTATTCTCAAAGTAACTGGCAACTCTTACTAGAGTATTCGATTCATGCAAGTCATCACTATTTAGCCAGCACTGAATTTCACCCGTAGATTTGTTAAAGCCTTTTATAAGGGCATCAGTCTGTCCTTCATCTTGTTCACTCACCCAAAATGTAATGTATTCATCATATTTTTTTAATATATCTACGCTGCCGTCATCTGAACCACCATCAATTACTATTAATTCAACGGCAGGATATCCCTGGTCTATAACGCTACGTAGTGTAGATTCAAGAAAATTCGCCTGATTATACGATGGCACAATGACGCTAATTTTTGGATATTTCATCTATAATATTCTCTGAATTTATTTGGCATATTTCACCAATCAAGGCTCTTCTCATATCCATATCTAATTAACTCATCACCTGCTACTGCTTTAAAAGCATCAATATGAATATCCTTAAATACTTCTCTCCATCCTCCAGACTTTCCCTTTCTAAAAGTTGAACTTCTAGTTGAAAATGTCTCATCAGATATTTTCATTACAGCCGAATCATCGATTTGTATGCCAAGATAATTTGCAATAGAAGAAATTAATATACATTGGCTTTCAGATGAACCACCACCATCAGGCCCAATTAAATCCTCAAAACGGCAAATAAATACCCTCTCGTTATAAAGCCATGGCTCAAATTCTTTTAACACCACACCTATTGGTGGGCGCACACCATCTATTCCAGTAATGGATGCTAATAATCTATCGTCATCATTCTTCATACTTGAATATAGCTTATGCAGATGGTGAGTAGGATCAATTTTAGTGACGTACTTAAAATGTGATAGCACTATATCTCTTGGATCTCGGATAACAAACAAAACCTTTATGTTTTTTTCATCAATTATCTTAAATATGTCAGCATGAGCCGGGAAATGCGTATTCAGAAATGAACCTCTACCAATAGAAGATACAGATGATAGTATATCTGCACCTGGCACGCCCCAAAAGTGAACTGTCCTTTTCCCGGCATTTCTAATGTATGGGAAGTTTTCCAGTGCATTTTCTAACAGATGGGTGCCAGCTTTTGGAATACTATTTAATATAATCGGCCTAATTGCCATCCTCCCATATATTGCAGTTGGTCTACAACCATGCAGTGAAACACGTATTTTCTTATTTACATGTCGCAAATACTTTCTTGTTCTGGGTTTTATTAGCATTCTATAAAAGCTGAAATTTCAGCTACTCCATGAGCATTTAGCAGGGCTATTGTTTTTATGATTATGTAGAGAAGATTCCAACAAGATGATCGAATAAGGTTTCAATATGATAACGTCATTAGTGAAATCCAGTAATGGCAGTGCATCCAGGTCATGTATTTTTGAATTCTTTATGTTTATTGTTGGATCGCCACCATACTCAACCGCACACGTTACCAGGAATGGTCGCTTAATTTTTACAGGTTCACTTCCAGAATTAACAAGCAATGTGCGCTTGTAAACATCAGATTTAGTATGTAAAACAGAAATTGCATTTACACGGTATGTTCTGTTATTCAGCATACCAAAATAAACTGTTTCTTCAGCCACATCAGGCACTGCAACACTATCAGCACCTTTGAATGCAGCATCAATTAATCTAAAAGCTAGTCCATTAGCTGTATATGAATAATCTTTATACAATACTGCATTATTAGAATCGCCAATAAATAAACCATGATACAAATATGCAGTCAAGTTTGATTGATAACGCATCCATGAAATATAATACGAAGCATTGAATAATAATCGATACATTGAACCACTATTGTGCAATATATCACGGTCACCGGTTATCCCTACCTCAGTAATCCAAATTTTCTTGCCGGGAAATCTTTCCTTGATTCTGTCAATATAATACGCAGGCAAATTTGCTGCACTTGCAAAAAGCCATCGCCAGATTGCATCATCATTGCTAGATGTGACAAGCACTGGGGCATCGCTAAACTCAATATCACTAATTTGAGAAATAACTTTTCTATCTAGATAAACATAAGGATGAATTATTACAGCATCATAGTCTGCTATATTCGCAACAAGGTTATCCCACAAAAGTCTTTCGCGTTCCACCCCATTTAGATTTCTCGGTTTTGGCTGCCTGTAAAGTGCCGATTCACTTACATTAATCCCAACAAAATCATTGGGATACTTCTCTTTAATATACACAGACACTTGATCCGAAATATTTTTATATATCTCAGCATTCCAGCCGTTCACATTTGTATATTTACTCTCGTACGCTTTAAATGAAAGCTCATTACCCAACTCCCAAAATACGGAACCTTTGTATTTAGACTTCACTTCATCGATAGATTTTTTTATTTCCTCGACACTAGATGTATATAGATTCAAAACCACAAAAGGTTTTGAGGAAATATCAGTGTTAATTTTTAAAAACGAATCCAGACTAACGTACGTTAACTGTTTATTTTTAGACGCGTCTCTCTTCAAAAGGCGCTGCATTTTTTTATGCCCTGATTTCCCTATTGCTACTTTATTTAGAGTCTTCGAGTCCCAATCAAAAAAGTTCGCGACAGTTCCACCTGGATAACGTATTGCTGACACAGGCAATTTTTTTATCGCTTTAATCAATTTGGGGGAACTATAGTCACCACCAGTGATATGGGATATTCCCAATGGGGCATTGTAGCCAATCATTGAACCTGAAATAGATTCATAAACAAGATCACTGCTTACATCTACAGGTGAGCCTGCATGAATTGATACAATATTATTTGCCTCAGTAGCATAAACGACACGCGGCAAAATCATCATAAGAAAATAGAACGCAGCCAGTTTATTCATCAGTGAACACACAATTCTCTTCAATCACATTGGTTACTAAGCAGCACTACCGCGTTTTTTTAAAATACGCACATGTTGGCGAGCCTTCACCGATTTCTCACCACTTTTATTTGGCACTTGACCATTATTACCCGGGGTTAAAGAAAGAGGCACAATGGCAACAGAGTAGCCTAATACAAACCAAAAAATAGATGTCCCTGAGGGGTTAAACTGTGTAGAAACAAGTACCGCAAACATCATTGCTATTTTGATTTTTGCTGTTGAGTCATCCCTGTTTTGGTACAAACATTTAGACGCGTTTCTCAAACAATAAACAATCAACCACACCAATGCCAAAACCGCAAAAACACCTCCCTGCACGAGTTCTTTAAGCCACATATTGTGAATTCCAGATATCAGATCCGCGTACTTTTCGTATATTTGCGAATCCACACCTACGAACGGGTTATCGCCAACTAAATTCAATGCAAATTTATATTGCTCCAGTCTTCCAAACGCAGTTCCTGCTGCTTGTTCTCCGCCCCATCCGGACACCATATTGAAAATTGGTTGCCAAAGAGCTGTGAGTATAATGACTATACCTATACCACCTATCATGATCGTAGTGTAGAACTTCGGTATCCAGGTAACTCCTTTTTTAGATAGTTTAGTAATAACCACAAATATTACAACAGATATCAAAATAGTAAGAACCATATTTCGTGATTGAGCCCCCAGCAGACCAAGGAGAATTACAAACAATACAGCAACAACTAAAATATTTGTGCGTTTGATAAACAGTAATTTATCACGCCCAGCTGTTATAGCCATCATTATTGCAAAAGAACTTAGCATTGCCATATCACCATATACAGAAAATAATCCTACTGTTCTGGTGAGATCCAACCCTTCTATAGCCACTCTTGAGGTAGAGTAACGAATACCTTCCAGATTTATTACCCCTATTGCCGATAAAAATGCGCTAGTAGCACCAATAAGTGTTATTAACACGATAAAATTCTGGGTATTCTCCTGAACCTTAATATTTCGAATATAAAGTAGTGGTACGAAGAAATATGTCAAATCAGAAACCAGTATATATATTGTTTTCCAGATTACATTCCCCGATATAACCAATGTTAGTACATGAGAGAAAAAATATAGCGCTAATATGAATCCTGAAAGAGCAATGACTTTTGGTTGTTGATTTATTGTACCAGGGTCTAGCTTCGGCCTGCCAACAAACCAAGCCAACAGTAATAATGGGCCAAGAACATTATCAAGTGATAAAGTGCCTATGATAGAGAACTGATAGAATGGCAGTGACATAATCCACATGTAAAATATCATTTCTGTTATACGATTCATTATTTTCGACGCATCTTTTTCATCTGTTGTAAAAACTCAGGCGTTCAGGTATTTATGTTGCATTCGTTACTACCACCGCGCAAAAGTTTCTAACTACTCTCAACCTATCACATGTTATTTTACTGTGTTTTTAATATTCGTCAGAACACTGTTAGTGTGATAATAAAATATTATTTTCTATATCCCGTTTGGTAGATTCCACCGAAAAAATAGACTTAGGCTTATTTCTATCTAAGTGCGAAATTTATCAATGTTATCCTGAAACCATCTATAAGTGCTTTCTATGCCATCGTGTAGACTAATACTGGCTCTCCAACCTGCATGATCCAGTTTTGTAACGTCCAGTAACTTTCTTGGCGTACCATCCGGTTTACTGCTATCAAACGTCAACTCACCTTCAAAACCCACAGCTTCTTTAACGATTTCAGCTAGCTCTTTAATAGAAACATCGTTGCCCACACCAACATTTACAAACTGTTCGCCATCATAGTTATTCATCAAGAACACAGTTGCATCGGCCATATCATCCACATGCAAAAACTCTCGTTTGGGTGTGCCTGTCCCCCACACTTCGACGCTAACTTTGCTCTGCTCTTTAGCATCGTGAAATTTTCGAATCAATGCGGGCATTACATGCGAGTTTTCCAGATTAAAGTTATCACCCGGACCATAAAGATTCGTTGGCATTAGTGAGATAGCATTAAAACCATATTGTTTTTTATATGCCTGACACATTTTAATGCCGGCTATTTTTGCTATGGCATACCATTCGTTTGTTGGTTCTAACTCGCCTGTTAGCAGATGTTCTTCTTTCATGGGTTGTGGTGCCAGTTTCGGGTAAATGCATGAAGAACCAAGGAACAGTAATTTTTTTGTATTGTTTTGATAAGCCGCGTCGATGACATTCGTCTGTATTTGCAGGTTCACTCTAATAAAGTCAGCGGGATAGGTATCGTTGGCGTGAATGCCGCCTACTTTTGCTGCGGCAAGAAAAACATAATCGGGTTTTTCTGTTGCGAAAAACTGATTTACATCAGTCTGGTTAGTTAAATCGAGTTCTTTGCTAGTGCGTAATATCAAGTTGATGTAGCCGTTTTTTTCAAGGTTGCGGATGATTGCGCTGCCGACTAAGCCACGATGACCTGCGACATAAATCTTATCAGATTTATGTAATTTTGAATTTTCAGTGTTTAATTTTGAATTAGTCATTTACTGCTCTGGCTAGTTTTTACAATTGAAGTTAGTAGCTTTATTATTTCTTCTATTTCGTTTTTTAAGCTTTTAGTATGCTTGCTATTTGCATCTAAATAATCTGTTTTTACTAATAAATCTACCCAATATTTACTTTCTCGAGCTTCCTTACTGGCTATTGCCATTTTGGCTATGAAGTCCTTTTTACTTTGGCCAGCTTGCGCTTCATTAATGTTTGCACCAATAGATGTTCCACTTCTTAGCAATTGTTTTGATAAAACATATTCTTTCTTTTCTTTGCACAAGTATTTATATAGATTTACAACCCTTACTGAAAAATCAAAAGATTTATTGAGTACTATGTTTTTATCCATTCAACATTTAACACTTAAAATTCATCATTTAAATAGCTAAGGTGCTATTCAAAATACTTATTGGTCCTAAATCCTTCTTTCTCACACAAGGCATCTCGCTTTGCAATCATTAAGTCGCTCTCAACCATCTCTGCAACCATTTCTTCCAAGGTGATTTTTGGTACCCAACCCAGTTTTTCTTTAGCTTTTGTCGGATCACCTAGCAGTGTTTCCACTTCTGTAGGCCTGAAGTATCTTGGGTCAACTTCTACCAGGCAATTACTCGTGGCTTTGTCATAACCTTTTTCATCAGCACCTTCGCCTTTCCATTCCATTTCGATGCCTACAGCCTTCGCTGCTTTATTGACGAAGTCTCTAACAGAGTATTGAACGCCTGTAGCAATGACAAAATCTTCAGGATTATCCTGTTGCAGCATTAACCACTGCATTTCCACATAATCCTTCGCATGACCCCAGTCGCGTTTTGCACTTAGATTACCGAGGAACAGCTTTTCTTGAAGATTGAGTTTAATTCTCGCAAATGCACGGGTGATTTTCCGGGTGACGAATGTTTCACCACGTATGGGCGATTCATGATTAAATAAAATACCATTGCAGGCATACATTCCATAAGCCTCCCGGTAATTAACTGTAATCCAGTAAGCGTATAATTTTGCTACTGCATAGGGTGAACGTGGATAGAACGGTGTTTTTTCTGTCTGCGGAATTTCCTGCACTTCACCATATAACTCCGAAGTCGAAGCCTGGTAATAACGCGTTTTCTTTTCCAGCCCCGCGACACGTATAGACTCTAATACTCGCAACGCGCCCATGCCGACTGCATCTGCCGTATATTCGGGGCTTTCAAATGACACGGCGACGTGACTTTGTGCACCCAGATTATAAATCTCATCTGGCTGTATTTGCTGGATAATGCGCACCAGATTCATAGAATCAGTCAAATCTCCATAATGAAGAACAAACTTCTGTTCTTTTTCATGGGGATCCTGATACAGGTGGTCTATTCGATCAGTATTGAACGATGAAGCCCTGCGTTTTATGCCGTGAACTTCATAGCCTTTGTTTAAAAGAAATTCTGCAAGATAAGCACCGTCCTGTCCGGTGACCCCTGTGATTAATGCAACTTTTGCCATTTTTATTACCTTATTTATATCTAAATTTATTATGTAAATAATAATATATTGTTTAATTACTTAATTATAGTCGATAATTTAACTGACAGCTTTCCTGTTTATTGCCCGCCTGAACTATAAATACAGATATTTCCATTTTCGCATATGAGTCATCAATTAGTTTCAGTTTCCTTCAAGAGCAAACTCAGTAACCATATAGCCTGCGCCGTAGTATGGAAGTTTGCCCCTGGTTTATCTATTTTAGGCAGAGTACTTGAGTGGGCAAACACATAGCCACTTCCTAAATACAGAATTGGATCTAAATCATCCCAACTACCGTCCTCATTTTGAGCCTTCAATATATTAGAAATCCAGACCGATTTTACCTGATCAAAAGCACCAGTTTCTACCAACATTAACACCCGTTGAATATAGGCATCACCCACGCGAAAATCCCAGGTGAGCTCAGACACTACAGTTTTCCGTAATTCACCAATGGTCTGTTTTACTTTAGCCTCATACCCACATTGGTAACGCTGCATAAAACGCAAACCCATTAACTGGTGTGTTATGCAGCGCGGCCGAAGATAGTGTAACGAGCAAAATCCAGAAACCATTTGTTGTTGAATTACAGGCTCACTGCCAAGATCAGCATCACAACTTAAACCATAAAAGAAAAAAATCTGATAGTCACGCAGACTGGAAAGTAAAACGATATCCGGTACAACGGGGCGATAGAATTTATCAAACATCGGCGTTGATAAATTCGCAGGCATTTTATCGAGATGCTCTTTTTTATATTTTGAAAAAATATTTTTTAAACTTTCATTATCTGATTTTAATCCAGTTTGCTTAATCATCCACCATAATATCGGGTTTTGAATATTTTCGACTTTTGAGTAGTTTGAAACAAGCCAATCAACTGACAGGTCAAAATGCTGCTTTATTACAGCTTGAGACACAGGCGTTACATCACGATTATTTTGCCAAATAGACCAACCAGTTAATAAGAACAAAATAACAATTAACGATGTAACTATATAAAATAACTTTTTCATAGCAATAAATAGATGGTAACGAGAAATCGTTAAAACATTAGCATTGATTAATTGTAACCATGATACTCCTTGTACCAATCTACAAATTTCTGAATACCTTCTTTCAAAGGTGTCGCTGGTTTGAAGCCAACTGCATCGACCAGGGCATCAATATTTGCATACGTAGCAACAACGTCACCATCCTGCATCCCCATCATGTTCTTTTCGGCTTTTTTACCGACAGCGTTTTCGATGGTTTCGATGAAGTCCATTAGTTGCACGACATCATTATTACCGATGTTATATACCCGATATGGCGCGAAGGATGTTGCCGGGTCGGAGTTGTTATTGTCGTAATCGGGGTTCGGCTCGGCGACTTTATCGATGACACGCACAACACCTTCGACGATATCATCAATGTAGGTAAAGTCACGCTTCATTTTGCCTTCGTTAAATACGTT
>VAPM010294196.1_pt1 | contig 13424 bp, 12 predicted proteins | sample 3395091 | NCBI WGS metagenome assembly VAPM01 (sample SAMN08290445, study PRJNA428436) | hydrothermal vent metagenome | isolation source: Deep-sea hydrothermal vent chimney 3 | place: Pacific Ocean: Juan De Fuca Ridge | reverse complement strand
TTTCTTGTTTTAACGGCTTTTCTGGACGTTTAGTCTACCCCTTTTATTATTATAATGCTTCAAAAACATTGGTTTAGGGATATTTCAGGGGCGACTATTTAGATCCTGTGAGTTTCGTCGGTTTCTGATGTTTATGTTTTTATTAAAATATAAATACCTCATGAATACGATTTTTCGCTTCATATTCATTGAACGGCACTCGGCCATATTAACAACACAATTCATACAATATTTTCATTTAACTATTCACAAACTCCAACAATAAATAATAGAGAGTTGGCTAATTACATATGAATCAAGCATTATTTATTACGCAACTAAAATCATCAATTCCTAACCATTCACCTTCTTCATTTTTTAGAAAATCGACAATTTTTTTACCGACACCAATAAATGACATTCCCATTGATTGTGCGGCATTAAAATCTGACATTGCATCTCCGATAAAAATACCATTCTTAATATTAATACCATACTGTTTTTGAATCTCTACCAAATTCTCTTTCTTTGTATTCGGCGATCCATATACATCATTAAAAAAATGACTTAGGCCTCTTGCATTGATAATTTTAATTATTTCATTGGTGGGTGTTGCAGAATTGACTACACATAACGTTTTATTTGTACAAAATTGAACCAAAAAATCACCTGCACCTGGTATTTCTGGTGCATCTATGACCCTTTCTACAACTAGAGACGAAAATTTATCCGATAGATATGCTACTTCTATATCACTAATATTCTTGTTCAGTAATTCTTGATGGTAATACTTGAATTTTTTATATCGTGACATTCCTCCATTGTTTCGGTGGTGATCCACAACTTTAGCTACCACTTCTTTTCCAAAAGGCTCATAGATTTCTACAAAGCCATCAGTCTTAACTTCTACTGAATCTGCTAAAACCCCATCAAAATCAAACACCAATATACTTGTTGATTTAATTAATTCCTTAATACTCCCTGGATCAGAAGTAATGCTCACACGGATGCACTCTCTATCTCTTTATGAATTTCTTCAACAAGTTCAAGTATCCCCTGTCCAACATCCATAAATTCTTCTGGTACAAGTTTTTTAGCTTTTATCGGAGTGTAACGATAAGGTGTCATCGTATAATGATCACCTACACTTTCATCATTATTAAAATAAACATTTTGCGTACATCCTGCAATTTCAAAAATCATTGCAATTAATTCTGATGAATTAAGTACTTGTGAACCTGTAACAGTTATTGCTGAATTTTTATGAGCATCATCTAATACATCAACACTTAAACGAGCAGCGTCTAACACATGAATATATTCACGTCGTTCCTTACCAGAACCAAAATAGTCCAATTTACCTTCTTTAACCACCTGACTAACAAATCTTCTTAGACCATTCCAATTTTGGGCTCTTGGTCCATAGAGGGAACCATAACGAAGAAGTGTATAACCTAAGTCAAATTTATCACAATAAGCTTCAATCACAATTTCAGCAGCTTGCTTACTTGCACGATAAAATGAACCATAAGGACTGTAAACATACATGGTAGAGGCATAGATAAATCGTTCTACCTTTGCGTTTATAGCAGCATCCAAAATAACTGTTGTTCCCATCACATTCAGATTAATAGTATCAAAAGGTCTTTTTGATGCTTCACCTATGTCAGCAATTCCCACAAAATGGTAAACAAACTTAGCTCCTTGTACAACCTTATTAACTACCTCTCGATCAAGAATATCGCCAAGCCTCATTTCTTGATCGGCACGTAACCATGGCGAAGGTTTGTTATCAAATATAGTCACCTTATAACCTTGTTCACTAAGTGCATCAGCAGTATGACTTCCCATAAAACCAGCACCACCAAATACAACAACTTTATCCATAATTACAGACCTTCTCTTTGTACGGTATATTCCTCTTCAGGCACCTCCCCTTCAAGCGGGTCACCGAGGGAAAAACGTACAGCTTCTTCCGTTGCTTCTATTTCCATGCGAGTACGACAATCAATAGACATTGAACCCATATGTGCCGTTAACAAACAACGTTCAATTTCATTTAATTTTCCATTATAGGGTTCTTGCTCAAATACATCTATAGAAGCACCCGATAAATGACCTGCTTGCATTACCTCATATAAGTCATCTTCATTTATAATACCCCCACGACAAGTATTAATAATGATTGCATCAGATTTCATCATTTGTAAGTGCTTTTTTGTAATCATATTTTTAGTTGCTTTCGTCAAAGGAACATGTAAAGAGATAACATCTGCCTCTCTATAAATTGTTTCCTTATCAACCCATTCCAATTTATATTTTCTATCTAATTCTGAATTAGGAGAAAGATCATTGACTAAAAGTCTAGGAGTACCAAACACGGGGATTCTGTTTAAAACACGCGTGCCAATTCTACCAAGACCTATAACACCAATGGTTGTATTTGCAATTCGTCTTCCAAAATATCGATTCCATTTCCCATCATGCATCTTCAGATTTGATAGATGCACAGATCTCAGCAATGTTATTAATAAACCAATAGTAAGCTCTGCGACAGCGGGTGCTGGCGCATCCGGCGTATATGAGATTTTTATTCCTCTACGCTCTGCAGCTAGAAGATCAACGCTATCTAAACCAATACCAACTCTAGAAATCATCTTTAAATTAGTAGCTTGCTCCATTACTCGATCTGTTATTGGTTCTGTACCAGCAATAATGATATCAAAATCGGTAACTAAATCAGCCAACTCATATTCTGTAAGTTTTTTATTTAATGGATTTATTAAATATTCAATCCCTGCAGACTCTAATAGTTCAAGCGGGAGTCGATTTTTATCCCCAAAAGGGACTGTAGTTATTAATGCTTTCATTTGACCATTAAACCTCGTTGAGGACATGTAAATAATTCTCGCGTCCCATCTCTATCTATGGGACGAAATAATTCATTAACAATAGATTTTCGTTCTTTTCTAACTAATGCTTTCATAACAAATGCCTCAAGCTGTTCATGAGTGTAGAATACACTCCAAAGATTTTGAGGAATATTCTTATTGAGAGGATTCATGGTGACGCCTGAACGATTACCATGAATAGCTACGGGAATTCCTACTGCAATTGCTTCTAAACAGACGCTCGAAGCCGATGAAATTATTAAAGAGCCCACCTCCAGAAGATCTGGTAATTTTTCGCTTGTACGTTCAAATGCTGGAGATAAATATTCTGGAACGTGCTTTTCAAATTGTTTATTTGTATAGCTTGGATGATGCTTGATAAGGAACCTAGCTTGACCATGAATATTTTCGGCCAAACTAAGGCAAGCCCTTATAATTCGTTTTGATTCGGAAATTATCATAGGCAAAGCAATTAGTATAATTGGCAACCCGTCAGGTCTGCGGTCCTTGATTGAAAACAGATACGCGAATCTAAATGCTGGTGATATTTTATATTCTAGGCTGTCACACAAGAATAATCCGTTATTACTATAGCGCTTGTCTACCACATGAAAAAGATCAGGCAAAGTTCCCAATTCTTTTTCATAACAAGTTGGCTGCAGTGAAGCATACTGCTCAAATATCGCAAACCCTTGATATCCATGCACAACAAGGTTTGGGTAAAATTTTTTGAATCCCAAATTCATCGCCCGATCTATAACTTGGTTTTCATTCCAATCCACCACTCCACATATTTGTACTTTCTCTTTAGATAACCTTCTGATAAATCTATATCGATTTATTGCATTCATTAAGGCTGGTGATGCGATGTCTCTTTTAATTTCCCTTAATAAAAGATCACTAATATCATAATCAGAAAACAGCGGGAAAACACGAATCCAATACGGTACATATATAGAGAATACGAACGAGTAAATATAATCAAATAAGGTAAGCCATGCCTCTTGCAATAGGAAATTTCGATTACATTTCTTTATTCTTATTGCCAGCTTAATATAATGAATTGGATTTGTAATGCCCACCAGTGCCGGAGCAAACCATTCTTTTTGTATCTCATCAGGGTTTAGATATTTTTCGTGCCCGGTGTAATATCTATCAAAGAATTCTCCACCTTTTTGAAAATTATTTAAGAACAGAAAGTTGTCAACATAGAGTATTTCATTTTTTGGACGTTTTTTCAGTCTAAAAAACCGAGACCAAAACCAATTAATCACGAGCCGGTAAACTGATTTAAAAACATTCAATATAATATGAGATATAACATATTTATGGATATCAACTTTTATTGAAACCTTTTTGTCACAACTGTTGTTTATAAGTATTTGTCTTGCAATTATTGCCGTCTCTTTATCATCAACTATAATTACTTTTGGGATTTCTCCCCTTTTAATTTTCTTTTCAAGCAAAACAGCTCTACATAAAGTATCAAGCACTGGAGAGACGATGGTATTTCTACATGTAACAGATAACAAAAGCCCAAATTTCGTTAAATTATTAGCCTTGATTAATTTACCTATATAATCGTTATAATGACAACGCACATCAGGCTCAATCATATCGATCAAGCTGGCATCTTCTACAGAAAGCTCGCCAACTCTGCGCAGATCCAAACTTTGGTCATTCGCCAAAACCTAAACACACTCTTTTCTAGCAAGAACCCATGCATGTGAACTTAATCTATATTCTGCTAAAAACTGCTGGAACTTCTGTGAAATTGCATCATCTTTTACCAGCTCTTTCACAAAACGATTTCCACTAAGTAATGAAGGATCTTTTTTATAAGCATTTATAACAATATCTACATCCAGCACACCAGGTGTTAAAACATCAACATCAACCAAGCCAGCACGGGAAAATAAATGTTTAAATCCTTCGACTGAGAGGAAATTAATGTGATGAGGTGGTGAGACGCTGTTAGATTTATCCCATAACACTTGTATATCAAAACCAGTCACAGTCAACGTACTAACCATGAGATAACCACCAGGTTTTACAAATCGTTTTAGAGTCCTTATAAATTCAATAGGATCAAACACATGTTCAAGAACTTCAAAACAAACAACTAAGTCGGCAACAGAATCATAACCATCAACTCTTTCAGCAAAATTTTCTACAACTTCAAGACCTTTCCCTCGACAAACATTCGCAAGATTTTTCGATGGTTCAATAGCAATTGCTTTTGTGTCTGGAAATCGTTTCTTCCATTCTTCGAGAAAGATCCCATAACCAGCACCAACATCCATCACAGAAGTTGGAACTATTCCTTTCTCAGCACAGAGATCAATAAGTAGTTCCACTCGTGGTAGAAATGTGCGTTCACGACGTAATTCAGCTACCGAAGGTGAGAATACATCGGCCCAGTACCTAGAAGAAGCTGAGTCACTATAGAAGCGTTCAAATGCGTCAAGCGGTGGACGAGGAGTTTGATACAAGGTACTACAGTTATTACAAGTCGCATAACCAAAACCATGCTTTTCAAACTCATATAATCTAGACTCAAATCCACAGGCAGGACAATTTACATCTTTTCTAACAACATCATCAAAACAATTATGTGCATCTTCAGCAGACAAACCCAAGTATTTCTCGAAAATCTTAGCTGGTCGTATGTCTTCTTCCTTCATTTAAGAACCTTTCTTTTATCAAAGTTTTATGGAATAGATTACCTATTCACCACCAGAGACAGAAATAGATTGACCTGTAATATAGGTGTTCTCATCAGAAGCAAGGTAATATATCACTTTTGCTATTTCGTCTGGTTCAGCCATCCTCTTCATAGGAATCAATTTTTCTCTTAATTTAATTGATTCTTCGCCAATTTTTCGAAAACCACTTGTATTAGTCACTCCTATTCGTACTGAATTCATCAACACATTTTTCGTCGCCCATTTTTTATGTACTTTTGGAATAAACTCACTAGCGTATTTTGTTAATGAATAGCAATAACTTTCATCACCACCCCCGAATTTTACACCAATACTGCTGCCAATAACTATGCGACCCCACTCATGCTTCATCATAATTTCACTAAGGTGTTGAATAAACATAACAGCAGAAATTACATTAATCTTAAAATGCTTTAGAAGATTATTTGCTGTAATTTTACCATAGGGTATTGATTCGCGGATTGATGCGAGATGAATAAAAATATTAACCTCGTTTAATAAGTTATGATTGTTTTCAATAAACTGGCAAATAAATTCTACATCTTCAAAATTCACCTTATAACTTATTATCTTTTCTCCATACACATTAGTTAGCCGATCAACCATATTATGTCGACTATTATAAAGTGCAATTACTTTACCACCTAACTCTAAATATTTTTTACAGACTTCATATCCAATATCTGAATTTGCGCCAGTAACTAATGCATTATATGCAACAAGTGACATCATTTAATCTCAGAGTTTATTATTTAACCACCATTCAACTTGACCTAATTGCCATTCATAATCAATATCTAAACCAGCCTCATTATATATAGGTAAAATTTTCGAACCCATCCATTTTTGAGGCAGTAGACCTTCCTCTAGATTATCTAGATTTCCAGGCCTTATAACACTAACGGCAACGTCAGCAAACCAAACATCACCTTGGCTGTCTCTATCACAGTTAATATCAGAAACATCTGGATGATATTCAAATGGTATATATGGCTGAAGATAACCATTATCTGTAATACGTCGTGCTCGTGCGGGACTATACATATTATAACGACTAACAGTGATTGCTGAATCTGCACTTGGATTTTTTCTAAGCAATTCAATACCTTTTAAAATCAAGTCTGGATTAATCGTAGGTGAATTACAAAATAATAAAACAAGCAATTCAACTTCCTCATTAATCCTTCTTTGTATTTCTTTATACCCATGTTTATATGCATCTTCTCCCAGCGCTTCTGAAGTTGCAAGTTCAACTGGTCTTTCTATTATTTCGAATCCAAGTTCATTACCAATTTCCATCAAAACAGGATCATCAGTTGAAATGAAATGCCGTTCAATCTCTTTAGTTTGTAGTGCAGCTCTCATTGGATATGAGGCCAGAGGATGTCCTGAAACTTCATAGGTATTTTTTCCAGGAAAACCTACACTTCCCTTTCTTCCTAAGATAAGCGAACAAATCATAATGTCACCATTAGTTTTAAATCGTTACACAACGTGTACATGGTTCTATGTTTTCCCGGTTATTTTCTAAATGTGATTTTCGTAGACTATGATATAATTCACCTTGCCATATTTCGCTAATACTATTATCTTTAACGGATGCACTCATTAATGTTGTAAGATAATCCACATCACAAGCACCGACTTTTCCGTCCCACCAAATAAACATACGCCTCCATAAATCTGTGCAAGGTATATTTATTCCTTTTTTGTTTGAATCATATACATTTTCCCATGGATTATAATCAACGAACATTACTTGCTCAACTAAATCACCCCACAGGCTCTCCATAGACTCAATACTCTGTCTTTTGTCATATCGAACACCAGATACGCGAGTTATGAGTCTTGAATTTGAATAGCATTTTTCTTTTATCGAAATGAAACGCCGAATATTTTTCAGAACTTTATCCAAATTTCCATTAACCCTTAATTCACTATAAAGCTGCGCATCCGCAGCATCCGCAGAAAAAACCAATGTTTGAATGTCTGACTCAAGAATTGCATGTGATAACTTCTCATCCAGTTTAAACGCATTGGTATTAACTTTAACAGCAAGGAATTTGCCTGACAAATATTGAAGCATCTTATCTAAATGGCGATTTACAGTTGGTTCCCCACGTGACGCAAGAGTTATAGCCTCTACATTACCTTCAAGTTGATCAACTATATCTTTAAATAACTCTAGAGACATTTGTCCTATATGGCCATTTTTTTTATTAGTTAATCTTTCATCCGTCTGATAGCAGAAAACACAGCGATAATTGCAAATAGAGGTAGGTTCAATCTGAACTAATGGCGGATATAGTGTAACAATTTTTTCTTGTGGATATACCTCATATGCATATCTATATTTTAAATAACGAGATATTTCATTATCGGATAAACGAGATAACTCTTCTATAACATGGCTACGCAGAAAAAAACCATCATTACCTGTATTAGCCGATAACTCTTTGTATATTTTTTTAAATTCCTCATCTGTCGACTTATTAGAAATTGCCTTTATTCGGTCATGCATTTGCCCACTGATATAATCAATGCCACGTATTTCTAGAATACTATCTGCTTTATTGTATATAGTGTTACTCATAATTACTCAATTGTATATTTTGATTTATTTAATCTACACAGACATTTAGAGCAACTCTCAGCCCATTAACACTGTATTGTAATTATATACTTTTAGCGAATAAATATATGGTTATAAACATGAGAAAATTCGCCATCATCAGTTTCCACAGCACATTCTCTTTTCTTTAGTCTAAAACCTATTTTTTCTAATATATCAATAATACTCTCACAATATTCTTTCCTCTCTGTATTTAATTCTATTAGAATAGATTTTAGTTGTGTATTAGACAGTATTTTCAATGCTCCATGAATAACCTTATCCTCATTTCCATCAACATCAATTTTGATATGATTTGGTATTTGAGGCTCAAACATCTCAATAAATTCATCAATACTATATCCTATGACAGACTGCTCAAATACTGAAGAAAATGATTTACCCTGCCAATCTAATGACTCACCAAATGCATTTAACGAACCGCCAAGGTCTGTATTTTTCATATATAACTTATCTAATTTTGTTGAATCATTTAGAGCCATGCAATATGCTAAAACATTATCAGCAAGATTGTTCATCTCTATATTCTTGCTTAACAAGTAAAAATTACTTGCCGAGGGTTCGAATGCCAATACTTGATTACCATTAAATCCAGCATAAAGTGAATATACGCCAACATTTGCACCAATATCCCAAAAAACATCTGATTTATCAAACGTATCTATCCATTCAATAGTATCAGGTTCTTTAGTCAAAAAAGTTCGTGCTCTCCACTCTGCTAGTTTACTTGGGCAGAAAAATTTTATTTTGCCCTTGTCCATATTATGCTCTATAACCGTAGTAAAATCTTCTGCTAACTGAGCCGATACTTGTGATGCTTTTCCGCCAGCAACAATATTAATAACTCTTCTTAATACCTTGCTTGAAATTGTCATTATGTTTTTTTTCAAAGTCATTGCATATATATCCAAAATATTAATTTGTTTGTAACAATTTACTCTGTAGGCATTCTATAATAAAGAATATTTTTTTTAAAAAGCTATACTGTATTCAATTATATTTTTTGTAATTAACACAAAAACATATACCGCTCATTATATATCCCCAAATCACTTTTTTTACCGTGATAACCTTATAGATGATTGGATTACACAAGATGGTTAAGTTAGTATCTAATTATAGAAAATATTTATATCTAGAATCCTGTGTTTACTTTTTTGCATCATTCATATATATATACGAAACCATTCCACCAAACATTAGATAAATAAACCAATACAACTGTAGAACATTATCAGCAGTCATGTGCAATATTAATCCCATTAAGGCCATAGGTAATGCAATGTATGCGTCTTTATTTTTGAATGAAAGGACACATACTTTAATGGCTACAAAAAATATCACCATATTGAACATTACACCTAATACACCATACTCAAGAAATACTGTCAATATATATGGCAAATCAACAGTTCTTCTAAAACTCACACCATCGACTAGACCAAGCGAATAAACATGCACATTCACTCCAGTTAAAATTGATAGTGGATTATTCGCAATATAAGCAAATATTTTTTGAAGAGCATCAGCCCTGATCGATTTAACTGGGCCAGTTGTAAAAAGATCCTGGATATATACTTGCAAGCTAGAAACACTATTTATCAAAAAATTCACATATTCCTTAAATATAATATAACTAGCTAAAATAGCTATAATTAGAACCCCAACAAATATCATATTTTTTTTATAATCAGCAGACAACAATAGATATAAAGTTGAAACTATTATCCAAAAAGCAAGTAAAACTAACCCCGTTCTTGAGTGCGTCATTATTACCGTTGCAAATAATATGCCTATAGTGGCTATAAACAAAATAACATCAAAGTTACTTTTTTTCTTTACAAAAAATACAAAGGAAACATAAAATAAAATTGCTACAGCTAATATTGAGTACCTGTTCTGCCCAACAGCCCATCCTTTAAATGCTAACCCTCCCATAAAGTCAATTATACCTTGCCCCCTACCGGAAGTTACATTAAGCAAGATAACTGTATCATCATATGCTCTAAGTTCATTTACATAATCATTCCCTGATACCCAATCGTAAAAAAGGATTGTTATAAACAAAAGAGATAAAATTGATATTATTTTTGCAAAATTATAAACGCTAGATTCAGTATTGAACACATACCTACCGATCAAATATGCTGAATAGTAAAAAAATATATTATAAAACTGCCCGAAAAACGTTCTTATCGGATTCAAGTGAAAATAAAACATGAAAAAGGGTATAACTAGAAATAAATAAAATATTTTATCATATAACCGATTAGGTAATTTTAAGCTTGATGCTAAAACAGCAAATACAGCAAGCGCATAAAACATCTTATTAAAATCTATTGCAACACTCTGATATAGAAAACCTATTCCTCGAGGAAATACTGCAACAAGTGAAATAAGAATAAATATAAAAATAATAGACATTTCATGTCTAACACTAGAATCATTATCGATAAATTCATTATTAGTAGAATTACTTTTATTTATTACACTAACCATAATCTATTTATGTAAATTGTGGTTAAATACTTGTTCAATAACAACAGTTGAATTTGATTTACGATCTTTCCTCGATGTTAGATAATTATTTATATATTTATTATATAAAGCGCTGTCATACGTTAACAATCTTGATATATTGGAATGATTATTCATATCATCTATATTTATCGGCTTAGCACCGATTTGATTCGACATATAATAAATACTCTTCATGAATTTATCGTCTTTTGACAATTGATCACTATACACGAATATTATAGGTTTCTTGTAAAGTATGCCCCATGTAATTGACGCACTATTTCTTGCAATAATAAAGTCTGCCGAAGATATTAACTGAACTGTTTGGTCATAAATAACGTCTCTATGTCCTAAATATGAAGGATTGCTGCTATGATTTGACTTTGGATGAGCTGCCACCTTAATGTTAGCCCCCGTTTCTTTCTCGACACTGTCAAGAAACCTAGTCATGGATGAATACCATGCTTTAACTGTAAATGGTTCTTTTTTTCTTAGTGTAATTGCATCTGACCCAAACATAGGAGCAACACCATCCAATAACACGCCGATTCTATTTTTCTTGTTTAAGTTGCACTTTTCATTATGCATTTGTATTAAATACAAAATATAATCATTTGAGCTGCCAAGCAATATAGTTACACCTTTACTTTCAAGTGGCTTACCAAACAACTGATAATGTTTGTCACCAGCAACCAATCTATATTTCGGATATAGCCGAAGTATTTTATACAAATATATCGAGACCATACTATAAAATAAAATAAGCAGATACCTTGGCTGTGATTTATATTTCAACAGCCGATTAATCATCTTGTTTTTTTCGGGTATCGCTGGGCAACCTGAATTATATAAATCTAAATTTGTAAACTTAAAAATTCTTAATAAAATAAAATAGTATAATGTTTTAGTATTAAATGGCTGAACCAGGCTTAAGAAGACAATCTTATGGTTTTTTTTCATTTTTCTATACTTTAAGAATTGTTTAAATAAACCATACCCTGTTTTAATTGAAATCAATTCATCTCCCACATATTTTTTTACATATGTGCCTTTATTCAGAGCTGAATCTATAAACCAGCTGATATCAAGTATTTCAACATCGACATATTTTTTATATTCATCTATCTCGAATCGCTGATAATCATATTGGCCAAACTTAAAGGCAGAAACAACAATCAGAGTTGGATTTCCCATAACAAATTCTTACACTATTCTATGTAAATATTTTTTCGTATAGTCATCACAAATCGCATCAAGTAATGCTAATGCTTCAGAACTTACATTTTTAGCAACTAAACTTCTTCTATCTTCTAACTCACTTAAATCTGTCTTCCCAGTTGGCGGTTTCCAACCACATCGTTTATAAATTTTCAATGCAGGTGAATCTACCAGTGAATCTCTCGGTACCTTTTGGCGCACCATCTCTTTGGTTACGCGCCCAGTTATTTTGGATGTAAGGTTCACGGAGATAAGATCCATGTATTGATCTGGTTCTTTAACAAAGATCTCAAAAGGTATTGTATGATAATTTTTATGATCAATTTCCTTTAACTTATCATAATACCACTTAATTGAATAAATTGATTTTTCATATGTGTTACTTAAATCAAACTCACTTTCCCAACCTTTGGTAAAAAAAGTATATTCTTTATCGCCTTTTGAATAACGTATATGCTGATTTCGTGAGCCTTCAAACATTTTAAAGTTTTTTTCTTGCTGAATTATCATATATAAAGGATGACGAACAACTTCCAAAAAAACCAACTTATCTCCTAACGTATCAAATAACGGTTTTGAATTAGGTAGAAGCATATGCGTAGTTAAGTGCAAGATCGGTTTGTTCTTATCAATTAGTTGAGGTATGACCTCGTCTCCTTTTCTAAACATTCTCAATATATGTTTAAGTGGTTTATTTCGAAATATACTAGAAATGTCTGTAGGACGGCAATTCGTGTTTCTGCCCATCATTACATTGTATATTAATAGATCAGCATTCATTTTTATAAGTGCTTTTGCAACATCATAATCCATTTTATTTAAGCCCCATAATTCAGAAACTTGTTCTATCAATGGAGCATATTGCATAATTTCAACATTATCAAATGCTGAAATTATTGGCGATAACATCGTTTTACCGCAACCAGGGAAACCATCAATTATTACAACTTTATTGAGTAGTTGACTATTACGAGCTATATGTGTATTTTCCATAAATATCTAACCACATGAATTATTTAGTTGGCAAATTCAACTCCGAAGTGCATAACTATCTAAGCTGCAATTGCAGCCATATGTTCCACCATTAATTTAGCGGGTGTTTTGTATCGCAGCTTCTTTCTTGGTCGATCATTGAGATTAATGACAACTGCCGTGCCTTCATTTTCCGAGACTTTTTTAAAGCCTGTTCTTTTGGGCCAGTATTGCCGTAAGAGACCATTGGTATTTTCATTCAATCCGCGCAGCCATGAGCCATATGCATATGTGGATCGGCAAAATGTATCTTTGCGTCTACTAGTGCTTCTCTCATCTGCTCATGGTAAGCGAAATTTTTGCCGTTATCTGCTGTGATAGCATGTATTAATCGTTGCATAAGTATTCGCATATTGAACTGTATATCTAAATCATTGCATCTGTAATGTACAACGTATCTTTCATTTTGAAAAAACTCTTGATCAG
>VAPM010042941.1_pt1 | contig 13424 bp, 14 predicted proteins | sample 3395091 | NCBI WGS metagenome assembly VAPM01 (sample SAMN08290445, study PRJNA428436) | hydrothermal vent metagenome | isolation source: Deep-sea hydrothermal vent chimney 3 | place: Pacific Ocean: Juan De Fuca Ridge | reverse complement strand
TATTGGCCTGCGCTTGATTTTGACTTATCAAAACCAGTTCATGTCGCTAATGGTGGCAAAGAACGTTGTGACTCTGTTCTTAATGGTTTAAAGTTTTTAGAAAATAAAGCAGCTGATGATGATTGGGTGTTGGTACATGATGCTGCTCGTCCTTGTCTAAGACAGGAAGATATAACATTATTAATTGATAGCTTAAAAGAACATGATGTGGGCGGAATTTTAGCGGTACCTGTTCGAGATACCATGAAGCGTTCTTTTGATAATAATACGATTAAAGAAACGGTTGATCGTGAGAATTTATGGCACGCATTAACGCCACAAATGTTTCGTTTTTCACTATTAAAGAATGCACTTGAATCTGCATTAAATAATAATGATATTATTACCGATGAAGCATCAGCGGTTGAATTAAGTGGTTATCAACCTTTGTTAGTTGAAGGGCATGCAAATAATATTAAAATCACTCGTCCCGAAGATCTTGTTTTAGCTTCGTTCTTTTTGCAAAAATTAAAATATTAATAGGATAAAAATAATGCGTATCGGACAAGGTTATGATGCCCATAAATTTAAAGAGGGCGGCAAGCTTATTTTAGGTGGTGTTGAAGTTCCTTATGAAAAAGGAATGGAGGCACATTCGGATGGAGATGTTGTTATTCATGCTTTATGTGATGCTCTACTTGGTGCCATGGCATTGGGAGACATCGGCAAACACTTCCCGGATACTGACGACTCCTATAAAGGCATTGATAGCCGTGTGTTACTTAAAGAAGTGATGATTAAAGTACGTGAAGGTGGTATGAAGTTAGGTAATGCAGACATTACTGTAATTGCACAAGCACCAAAGCTAGCAGCTCATATTGAAGGTATGAGAAAAATTCTTGCGATTGACATGTCTACCGCAGTTAGCAATGTCAGCGTAAAGGCGACTACAACCGAAAAAATGGGTTTTACAGGGCGCGCCGAAGGTATAGCAGTTACCGCTATTGTACTTTTGGTATAGAACTGCGTAGGTCGGACTTCTACCCTCATATTTTATATTTATTGTGGGGCACTACGAGTCCGACGCGGTATTTAAACAGCAACTATTATAGTGATTTTAACTAACTTTTTAATATGTTTGATTTCTCTTCCTACCATTACGCTTACAACAAGCCCTCCTTAACCGGTGTTATTCGAAAAGAATTCTCAGATTTTAAAGTGGATGAAAGGTTCGCTTTTGATTTCACTGGAGAAGGTGAACATTCTCTAGTTCATATTAAAAAGATCGATACCAATACAGATTGGTTGTGTCGTCAGATTGCTGAATTAGCTGGCTTAAAAAAAGTCGATGTCAGTTATGCAGGTTTAAAAGACAGGCGCGCCATAACAACACAATGGTTTAGTGTTTGGTTGCCTGGAAAACCCGATCCAGATTGGTCTCAACTTAATTCTGAAAATATTGAAGTCTTGGATACCCTACTACACAATCGAAAACTACGTAGAGGTAGTTTATCGGGTAATCAATTTACACTTATTGTTCGTGATGTTGAAGGCGATGCATCAGATCTGGAACAGAGAATGAAAGTTATTCAGCAAGACGGTGTACCAAATTATTTTGGTGATCAACGTTTTGGTATTGACGGACAAAACTTAGAAAAAGCAAAAATCATGTTCGGAGGTAGACGTGAAAAAGATCGTTTTAAACGATCAATTTATTTATCTGCAGCGCGCTCTTCCATGTTTAATGATGTTTTATCTCAACGAGTTGAAATGAATAAATGGGCAGATGGTATAGCAGGTGATGTTATGTTACTTGATAATAGCCATAGTTATTTTTTAGCAACAGATATTGATGAAAAAATTATTCAACGTCTTAAAGAACATGATATTCATCCAAGTGGGCCGCTATGGGGTAGAGGTGAATTACTATCAAAAGATACTGTTGCTGAGCTTGAGAGTAAATTACCAGATAAATTTGAAATTTTTGATCTTGGTTTAAGAAATGCCAGACTTGATCAAGAACGTCGCTCTTTACGTTTATCCGTTAATGATCTGCAATGGAACCACGACATCAATAATAAAATATTAGAACTATCCTTTTTTCTACCTGCAGGTGGATATGCAACAGCAGTGTTGCGTGAAATTATAAGAGTTTAAACATTTCCGGTTATTTAGTGTTTTATTATATTAATATATATTAATATTTATTTCCCTAAAAAGTTTATGTTGCTTTCATTTATTATGTTGTTATATTTACGCATCATTATTCATAATTATGAATAATGATTTTAAAAGTAGGTTAGTAGAATCGTATATTAGTAACTTCTAATTATGGTAAATGGGGTAGATCTCTACTAAATAAATATAAAAATGGAACCTACTTTCCTATAAATCTAAGTGGGGAGTCTTCATGAATAAATCTGACTACTGGAAGGAGAATCTGCGGCTTGTCGCTATATTGCTTACAATATGGTTTGCCGTCTCATTCTTGTTTGGAATTATCCTGGTTGATACATTAAATGTGATCCGGATTGGGGGCGTAGGACTGGGTTTCTGGTTTGCGCAGCAGGGTTCTATATATACGTTCTTAGTATTGATTTTTGTCTATACCAAAAAAATGAATACACTTGATCGTAAATATGATGTACATGAAGACAAAGAGGAGAAATAAATAATGGAGTTAACAACTTTAACTTATCTCTTTGTTGGTTCTACTTTTGCCTTATATATAGGTATCGCCATTTGGGCTCGCGCATCAACAACGAGTGAATTTTATGTTGCAGGAAAAGGTATTCATCCTGTAGCGAACGGTATGGCTACTGCAGCCGACTGGATGTCTGCAGCATCATTTATTTCCATGGCAGGTTTAATTGCCTTTAATGGTTATGGTGCTTCCGTATTCTTAATGGGCTGGACAGGTGGCTACGTTTTATTAGCGTTATTACTCGCACCTTACTTACGTAAGTTTGGGAAATTTACTGTTCCTGAATTTATTGGTGAACGTTATTATTCGCGTACTGCGCGTATCGTCGCGGTTATCTGCTTAATTTTGGCTTCAATTACTTATGTAATCGGTCAAATGAAAGGCATCGGGGTAGCTTTCTCAAGATTCCTGGAAACAGATTATGATACGGGGCTTTATATTGGTATGGGCATCGTATTTATTTATTCTGTGCTTGGTGGTATGAAAGGCATTACCTATACGCAAATAGCACAGTATTGTGTACTAATTTTTGCATATACCGTACCAGCAGTCTTTATCTCATTAAACATTACAGGTAATCCAATTCCTCAGTTAGGTATTTTAAGTACCATGGCGGATAGTAATACCTATATGATGGATAAACTAAATCTGGTGGTCTCCGAACTGGGATTTAATGAATACACAACCCAGGTAATGGGTAGCAAACTCAACATGTTTGCATACACCTTAACGCTTATGATTGGTACAGCAGGTTTACCTCACGTTATCATTCGTTTCTTCACAGTACCTAAAGTAAAAGATGCACGTGCAACAGCGGGTTGGGCTTTGGTCTTTATCGCTATCTTGTACACAACTGCACCTGCTGTAGGTTCTATGGCTCGTTTGAATCTTATGAATACTATTCAAACAGGTCCTGTTGGTGAAGTAACTGCTAATCTTGAATATGAACAGCGTCCTCAGTGGTTCAAAAACTGGGAAGCCACTGGCTTATTGAAGTTTGAAGACAAGAATGGTGATGGTCGTATTCAGTATTATAACGATAAAAACAAAGACTTTGCTGCGAAGGCTGATTCATTTGGTTGGAAAGGCAATGAAATGGTCAAAGTTGATCGTGACATTATGGTTCTTGCCAATCCTGAAATCGCAAACTTACCTAACTGGGTAATAGCATTAGTTGTAGCGGGTGGCTTAGCGGCTGCACTTTCAACTGCAGCAGGTTTGTTGCTCGCAATTGCATCTTCAATTTCTCATGATTTATTGAAAGGTATCTTTAGACCTGATATTTCAGAGAAAAATGAGTTAATGGCGGGTCGTATTTCCATGGCAGGTGCGATAGCGATGGCGGGTTACTTTGGACTTCATCCACCCGATTTTGCTGCCGGTACTGTTGCGATTGCCTTTGGTTTAGCGGCTTCATCTATCTTCCCTGCGTTGATGATGGGTATCTTTGCTAAGAAGGTCAATCGTGCGGGTGCAGTAGCAGGTATGATTACAGGTATCAGCATTACTATGCTTTATGTATTCCAACATAAAGGCATTATGTTTATACCAGGCACATCATACTTAGGTGGTATGTCACCTAACTGGTTCTTTGGCATTTCACCTAATGCATTTGGTTGTATTGGTGCATTAGCTAACTTTGCCGTTGCAATTGGTGTTTCTAAATGCACTGCACCAGTACCGGAGCATATTCAACATCTTGTTGAAGATATCCGTGTTCCTGCAGGAGCTGGAGCAGCAGCAGACCATTAATATTAGTTTGTTGTGAAAAATAAAAACCCCGTAAGATTTATTCTTATGGGGTTTTTTTATTTATACAAATAATGCGATAAGATGAAGTATGGAAATAGAATTAATTGAAATTAGAGATTTTATCGCTTTACATCCGCCTTTTGATGTTTTGGATGAGAAGGCATTAAATAACTTACCGCAAAAATTAATGATTCGTTATTTTCGTCAAGGTAGTGTTTTTCCAGATTTAACAATTAAAGAAAAGAACTTATATATTATTCGTACGGGCGCAATTGAACTGCGTAATCAACATGAACAATTAATAGATAAGTTATCTGAAGGTGATATTTATCTGGCAGATGATAAAGATTCTAATGATTTAAAAGGAGTTTGTGTTGAGGATACTTTGGTATATCTCCTAAGTTATAAAGAATTAGTTATATTACAAAATAAATTTGAAGATTTTAATCGTCAATTCAGCCAATCAATTAATGAACGTCTTCGTCATGCTGTTGAGCTAACTCAATCAGCAGATATGCGTGATTTGAGTGCAATGAATTTAGAAGTTAGTGGCCTGACAGATCGGCGGCCTGTTATTGTTGATGCTGTTATAAGTATTCAGGATGCAGCAAAAATAATGTCCGAGCAACATGTCTCGTCAATTTTAGTGACAGATAAAGATAAATTAGTTGGTCTTCTAACAGATAAAGATCTTCGAATACGCTGCATTGCAACAGGGCTTGATTATTCTGAACCCGTTAGCAGTGTTATGAGTACGAAGCTTGAAACTGTTTTAGATAAAACATTACTTTCTGAAGCGTTACTTTTGATGACAAGAAACAAGATTCATCATTTACCTGTAATGAAAGGGGATGAACCTGTTGGTATTTTAACAACAGCAGATGTTATTCGGCATTTAAGTACCAATCCAACATTGATAGCGACTGATATATATAAAGCAAATTCTGTTGATGCTTTAAAGAAAATTAGTGCCAAATTACCCGAGTTACAATTACAGCTATCATTATCAAGTGCGACAGCGAAACACATAGGTGAAGTTTTTTCTTCAATTACTGACGCCATAACATCTCGTTTACTTGTGCTGGCAGAAGAGTTATATGGAGTTGCACCCGTAGACTATGTTTGGGCTGCAGGTGGTTCACAGGCACGTAATGAACAAACATCCCATTCTGATCAGGATAATGCACTCATTATTTCTGATCAATTAAAACCTGAAGATGAAGAGTATTTCAAAAAGTTGTCTGGTTTTGTTTGTGATGGGCTAGACGCTTGTGGTTATATTTATTGTCCCGGTGATGCAATGGCAAGTAATATACAATGGCGGCAACCATTAAAAGTATGGCTAAAAAATTTTTCTCACTGGATTAATAGCCCGGAACCAAAAGCACTCATGTTATCGAGTATATTTTTTGATCTCCGGCCTGTTTATGGAAAATTTTCTTTATTCGAACAGTTACAAGATGCTGTGTTAAAACAAACTAAAAACAATGAGTTTTTTATTTCTCATATGGTGGGTAATGCATTAACACACCAACCTCCATTAGGTTTTTTTAGAAATTTTGTCATGGTACAGGATGATAAACATAAAAATACATTAGATGTTAAACATCGAGGCGTTGTTCCTATAGTCGACATAGCGCGAGTTATTGCATTAGATAATGGTATTAAAGAAACGAACACTGTTGACAGGCTTAATGCTGCCTTTAAGTGTCATGCGCTGAGTGCAGAAATGCATGGTAATCTCATTGATGCTTTGGAATATATTGGTTCTTTACGTATTCGCCATCAAGCGAAACAAATACGATCAGGCTTAAGTCCTGATAACTACTTACCTCCGGATGAACTCACTGGTTTAGAAAAAAATCATTTGAAAGATTCTTTTTCAATAATAAAAACAATGCAACAGTTTTTTGAAACCCGTTACCCTGGTTCAAGGATGGGGCTCTGATGTTGGCTACATTCTGGGGTGAAAATTACACGCGAAAGAAATTATTAAAAAAAACTCAATCCTCAATAATGAAAGAATACCTGGAGAAACCTTTTCCAGGTAAAAAAGAGTTAATTTCTAACTTAAATATAATTTCTCTTGATTTTGAAACAACCGGTTTAGATATTAACAAGGACAGAATAGTGAGTATTGGTTGGGTAGCAATTGAACATTTAGGTGTTAATTTGAAATCGTGTTCTCACCAGTTAATTAATACCAATAAAGAGTTGCCTGAAACAAGTGTTGTTATTCATCAAATCACAGATAGTCAATCAGCTAGTGGAATGAGTATTGAAGAAACGCTTCCGGCTTTACTTAATCAATTAAGCGGAAAAGTGCTGCTGGCTCATAATGCAAAAATTGAGTTGGGATTTATAAATAAAATGTGCAGGAAGTTATATGATACTAATTTTATTATTCCCGTTATCGATACCCAGTATTTAGCGAAGCGTAGTTTAGAACGACAAAATCAGCCGTATAAGGGGAGTGATTTAAGATTGTTTAACTTGCGAAAATTATTTAATTTACCACCCTATAAAGCACACAATGCTTTAAAGGATGCTGTTGCAACCGCTGAGTTATTTTTAGCATTGGTAAACAAAATATCGCCTAAAGGGAATGCACGGCTTGGTGAATTTTTATCTTAGACATTAGGTTGCTTTTATTTTTTCTCTGAATTTCGAGTGTTGATTAAATTAAAAACACGTTCTGCTATTTTGAATGAAAAAATATGTGTACAACTTCGACCATTAAAAGCCTGGTAAACGGCAAACAAAAGAGAAACAACAAATAGTATCAAAATAACGGATGTTGCTGTTCCCATCATTTCTTTCGCATCGTTTGCAACAATCCAATCTAATGAAATACCTAACATTAATGCCAAACTAATTAGCATTATCCATAATTGAATACTGAAAGCGAGATCGGCTGTTTGTAATGCCACTTTACTCACCGCTGGACGACTAGTACGAAATATAAAAAAGAGTATAAATGGCGTTATAGTACTGGCTAGTGGATTAATGAATATTCCCGCAAGAGAACTTAACGGAGCAAGAGCCATATAAGAGCGTTGAGTTGTATCTTTTTTAGTCATAATTTTTTATTTTATTTACGTGAAGATTTTAAAATAACATAGATGGCACCTGTACCGCCATCTTTTGATTGCGCTGATGAAAATGCAAGCACGTCTTTGTGTTGTGGCAACCAATAAGCAACATGCGTTTTTAATACAGGAATTTTTTGATCCGAACGATAGCCTTTGCCATGAATAATATGAACATAACGAATATGTTGCTTTTTACACTCATCAAAAAACTCATAAATTGCTGTTTTAGCTTCAACTACGGTATAACCATGAAGATCCAGTTCGTGTTCAATGGGTAATTCACCACGCCGGAGTTTTTTCTGTAGTTTTTGTTGGATACCTGCACGTGCAAAGAAAAGTATATCGTCAACGACCGCATCTCGTAAATCAACAGGATCAGACATCATGTTCACATTAGTCAATTCTTCTGACTCAGAATAGTCCTGATTATGCCTCGGCTTAGGTGATGGTTTATTTTTAACAATCTCAATACGTTTTTCTGTAATTAAAGGTCGCACATCAGCCATTTCATCACGAAAAGATTGTTGTTCTTGTTCGCTTATTTTGTCAGCTGGTTTTGATTTTTTATTAGACATACACTATTCGTACTATGGGTAATTAGGTGCTTAGTGTACCATTAAGGTCAGTTGATTTAAGCAGGTCCCAGTACCGTTTATAGTTGGTTATTTAATAAGTATGCAAATTTTAATTAGTAATGATGATGGTGTAGAAGCACCTGGAATACAGGCTTTAAGAGAAGGATTAGCGGATATGGCTTCGCTGATTCTTGTTGCTCCAGATCGAGATCGTAGTGGTGCCAGTAATTCTCTGACATTAGATAATCCTATTAGAGCAAAAAAAATTGCTGAAAATGTTATTCGTGTTGCGGGTACGCCAACGGATTGTGTTCACTTAGCACTCACTGGATTATTGGAAAATGAGCCGGACATGGTGATTTCAGGAATTAACGCAGGTGCCAATATGGGAGACGATGTCCTCTATTCAGGTACAGTTGCTGCTGCAATGGAAGGGCGTTTTTTAGGCCTGCCTTCGATCGCTATTTCCCTGGCGAGTAATGCTGACAATGCACCATTAACCCATTACGACACCGCGGTTCAAGTGGCTCGATTTCTCATTAAACGGCTTAAACATGCGCCTTTTCCCACAAATACCATTCTTAATGTAAATGTCCCAGATTGTCCGTGGGATGAGATTAAGGGGATTCAATCGACTCGATTAGGCCACCGGCATAAAGCTGAACCGGTGATTAAAGAGCAAGATCCGCGCGGTCGAAATATCTACTGGGTGGGTCCTCCCGGTGCAGAACAAGATGCTGGAGAAGGTACTGATTTTTACGCACTCAATAATGGCTTTGTTTCAATAACGCCATTACAGGTTGATTTAACGCGTCATGAAGCCCGAGATGGGCTTGCAGACTGGCTCGAGCAAGATATTCTATAATATGAATTATGACTTAATGGGCATTGGTATGACCTCGCAACGCACACGAGATCGCTTGATTCAGCGATTACGTGAAGAGGGAATCCATGATGAGAATGTACTTCAGGTTATGAGCCAGACCCCTCGGCATATTTTTGTAGACGAGGCTTTAGCCAGCCGTTCTTACGAAGATACTGCTTTACCCATTGGTCATGGTCAAACGATTTCTCAACCCTATATTGTGGCGAGAATGACCGAATTATTATTGGCTGCCGGGCCATTGAAACGCGTACTGGAAATTGGCACAGGCTCAGGTTACCAAACAGCGATTCTTGCCCCTTTGGTGGAACAGATCTTTACCGTTGAGCGTATTGCCCCTTTATTGGAACAAGCAAAGCAAAAACACAGGGCATTAGGTTTAACTAATATACGATATTTACTCAGTGATGGAAGTTGGGGCTGGCAACAACATGCTCCTTTTGATGCCATTATTGCCACCGCTGCACCTGAAGAAATCCCACCTGAATTGATAGAACAATTAGCTGATGGTGGTCGCCTGATTATTCCTCATGGTGCGAATACACTACAGAGATTAAGCGTGATTGAGCGTGATGGTGAAACAATAAATACAACAGATTTAGATATGGTTAGTTTCGTGCCATTAGTAAGGGAGAAGTAAATTATGCGCTTGTTTTCGCATATGTATGAGTTAGCAATGAAGTGGTCTGTACACCGTTATGCCCCACGTTATCTCGCCGCTATGAGTTATGCTGAATCTTCCTTTTTCCCCATTCCTGTTGATGTCATGCTGGCACCGATGTCATTGGCAAAACCAGAAAAAGCCTGGCACTTTGCATTTATTGCATCACTCTTTTCCGTTCTTGGTGGAATAACAGGTTATATTGTTGGTTACTATGCCATGGATGTACTCGAACCCTGGATTCATACCATTGGTTATTGGGAACGTTATCAACAAATTATTTTATGGTTTGAAGAATGGGGTATCTGGATTGTTTTTATCGCAGGCTTTTCTCCAATTCCTTATAAATTATTTACCATTACCGCCGGCGCATTAAGTATGGCGTTATTACCCTTTATTCTTATCTCTATAGTTGCTCGCTCAGCACGTTTCTACGCTGTCTCAGCTTTAATGTTATGGGGTGGGGAAAGCATGGAAGCAAAGTTACGAAAATATATGGATGTTATAGGTTGGAGTGTCGTCATTTTGGCTGCTATTGCTTACATTGTTCATAAATTAATTTAGACTTTGTAAATGTTTCAAAAATCATACAAGCTCATTTTCTTATGCTTGCTAGTGCTGCTAAATTCCGCTTGTTTTCGTTTTGTTAAACATGAACAAGGGCAGAATAAAGCTCCGCGTACATTCGGTAAAGTTGTGACGCATCACCGGGTAAAACCCGGGGAGACCTTATATTCTATTGCTTTTGAATATGGACGTGATCATCGAGATGTTGCGCGTTGGAATCGGATTCGAAGACCCTACACTATTTATCCAAAGCAAAAGTTGCGCATTATTCCAATACGCGGTGATAGAAAAACGAATAAACAAACTGCTAAAGTTACAACCCGAGCTTTATCGCCTGCTCGAAAACCAGTTTCTGTTAATAATAAAATTCGTTATGTTTCGAATGCAAAATTAAAGTGGCAATGGCCGACCACGGGGAAAGTTGTAAGTACTTTTTCACTACGAGATCCTGGGAGACGTGGTATTGATATTGTGGGAAGAAAAGGGCAACCTGTAAAGGCCGCAGCAGCGGGGCGAGTTGTTTATCGGGGTAATGGACTACGTGGATATGGAAACCTGGTTATCCTTAAACACAATGAGACTTACTTTAGCGCCTATGCCCACACAGAAAATGTGGTTGTAAAAGAGAACGAAAAGGTAAAGTTAGGACAAAGAATTGCCGATATGGGTAATACAAGTTCAGAAAAAACGAAATTACATTTCGAAATTCGTCGTAATGGTAAGCCAATCAACCCTTTGAGGTCATTGCCTAAGCGACGCTAACTAAGATTACAAGGTTGTAAAAGAAGTATGGCGCAACAAAGTAAGAAGAAAAATAATAGCAACGCCGAAGGCGATGAAAATACCGAATCAGAAGACGTCTTATTACTGGATGAAGAAGATGCTGAGGAAGAAACGGTTGAAAAAGAAGTTTCCGATGATGAAAAAAAATTCACACCTGGAGCTATTTCTGCAAGTCAGCTCGATGCTACACGCCTATACCTTAATGAAATTGGTTTTTCCCCCTTATTGACTGCTGAAGAAGAAGTTTACTACTCACGTAAACTTTTAAAAGGCGACGAAGCCTCTCGTAAAAAAATGATTGAATGTAATCTACGTTTAGTCGTTAAAATTTCACGTCGTTATCTTAATCGTGGCTTAGCTCTGCTCGACTTAATAGAAGAAGGCAACCTTGGATTAATTCGTGCCGTTGAAAAATTTGATCCTGAACGTGGCTTTCGTTTTTCAACCTACGCAACATGGTGGATTCGTCAAACCATTGAACGTGGCATTATGAATCAAACCCGTACTATTCGGTTACCAATACACGTAGTGAAAGAAATCAATATTTATCTACGTGCCGCAAGACACCTTGCTCAAACGTTGGATCATGAGCCCAGTCCCGAAGAAATTGCAGAAATGGTTGATAAACCCATTAAAGATGTAAAACGTATGTTGGGTTTAAATGAACGTACCGCTTCAGTCGATAGCCCAATGGGGCCTGATTCTGAATCATCATTACTTGATGCTATTCCCGATGAAAGTAATATAGATCCCGTCGCATTGTTACAAGATGATGATGTAAAAGAAAATATTGAAAACTGGTTAGGCCAGCTAACCGAAAAACAACGTGAAGTTGTCACCAGACGTTTTGGCCTGCACGGCTATGATGTTTCTACACTAGAAGAAGTAGGGAACAGTATAGGTGTAACACGTGAACGTGTTCGACAAATTCAAATTGAAGCGTTGCGTAAGCTACGGGAAATTCTTGAAAAAGAAGGTTTTTCTGTTGATGCGTTAATTAAGTAAATATTATTTTATTGAACAGTAGCTCAACCCCATTACTTTAGTCACTTATTTTTTATGGGGGTGTATAAACGATAAAATTATTAATATTTATGTTTTTATTAATAATATTCAAAGTTTGTTTCATAAATACCTTTGTTTTTAAACTTAAGATCCCATAGCAATATATCTAAACGATTAAAGAAATCACCAAAGTTGATATTGTCATATTTATTAATCCAATTAGCAGATACGCAATTATTAAGAGTTTAATAGCAATTTCTCCAAGTTAACGGATCATTATCCATTCACCAGATTTATTTTTATAAAATCCAAATTTTTGGATATTTAATGCTTTTACTTTAGTATTTAGGTAAACAATAGGAGTACGTTGATCTTGATCAATGATGTTAGCGATTTTCCCGTTTGCATATATGTTTAATTTATACTTCATTTTCCCGATAAGCTGTTTTATATCGGCTAATACCCATTCATCATCCCCCATTAAGCCACCTGTATTCATTATTCTGTGACCGTGTTGATTATCGTTATAATAATATGCTTGTGAAAATTCTTTAGCAGCAGGATCGTATAAACTTTTAGTTTTCCCCATATCATTATTGTTCAACGCCGTCCAAATTTCCTTGTATTTCTCAAGAAGATGCTCGAAATTTTCAGAGGTATTATCTATGGATAGTCCATCTTGCCATGCCCATCGAGGGAAAGGCGATTTTATTTCAGAGCTACGAGAGGCAACGGTCATATTTTTATTATGACTAATAATTGTTGCAGATTTGTTATCTGGGCCTGAGATTGTCCCTGATAATAGTTTATCTTCAGTTTGAGTCGGGTTTATTTTTAATTGAATAATTGGTTTAGTATTTCCAATTGCTTCACCTTTTTCTCTAACGGAAATAATAGCTTCAATATAAGCACCTTCTTCATAACCATTACTAGAATTTTTTAAAGGATAACTTTTAACGGTTAAAATATTTTCCCCATCAATTATAGATTCCGGTATGGGTTTTTGCGAGATGGTTTGCCCTTCTGTATCATGAATGTATATAGGTATATCATTTAAAAAGATTTCGGCTCCTGAGCCATATATATTAAATTCAAGAGTGAATTGAGGTTTATTATAATTTGTTTCTGCGAATACGGTGTTCATAAGTGCAATACCTAATATTATGCTAATAAGTGTTATATTTTTCATTTAATTTTTTACTATGTAATATTTTATTGGATCTTTCTTCTTATCATCTTCTTTTGGTTTGAGCCAACTCCAATGTCTATTTTCTTCAGCTTTAACAGTAACTTCACCTTCAATGTTGCCATCTTTTAATTTAACTGATGAGTCAACATTATCGGTTTCAACTCCAACATTTGCGTAAAAATCATCAATTGAAACCTCTTTGGTTGACTCTTTTTCAGTTTCAATTTCAGCTTT
>VAPM010001698.1_pt1 | contig 13427 bp, 9 predicted proteins | sample 3395091 | NCBI WGS metagenome assembly VAPM01 (sample SAMN08290445, study PRJNA428436) | hydrothermal vent metagenome | isolation source: Deep-sea hydrothermal vent chimney 3 | place: Pacific Ocean: Juan De Fuca Ridge | reverse complement strand
GTGCCGCAGGAAAAGACCGGCTCATAATCATAGGCCACCTGGCGGTAGATATAGCGGTTATCCTCGCTGAATTTCTCCCGCACATAGCCGATATGAATGCAGCCCACCGGACAGCCGGAGCAGGCCCCGTTGCGGAGCAGGGCATCATCGGCAAAGCGCTGGCCGTTGACCCCCTTGATCCCTTCCGGGTCGCTGGTCTGCTGCAGGTTGCGCCAAGGCAGGGATTTAATGTCATCAAGAGCCTGGAGGTTGGCCGGGGTCCCCAGGCTGTGATACTTATGCATCATTTGGGTGCCGGTGACCTGTTCGTAGACCCGGGCAAAGAGTTTTTTATACTCGGAATTATCCGGCAGCTCGAAGCTGCCATCGCCCTGAATGATGATCCCCTTGAGATTTTTATTGCCCAGGACCGCGCCGCCGCCCAGACGACCGAAGTGGCGGTAGGTGTCTGCGTTGATGCAGGCCATGGCCGAGCCGATCTCACCGGACGGGCCGATCCGGAGAATGGAACGATGGCCGGAACCGCCTCTGCTCATTCGCCGCAGCAGCTTGCCGGAAACATAGGCATCCATGCCCTTCATGAACGAAACATCTTTTATGACAATACTGCGTGAACCGATTTCCAGGCTGGAGAGTCGCCCGGCCCGGCCGGTGATCACCAACCCGTCCAGATCGGCAAATTTCAGGGCCAGGGCTGAGCGGCCTCCGGCATGGCTTTCGGTGTACTGATCGTGGTAGGGGCTTTTAAAGGCGGCCACCGTTTTGCTCATCAGGGGAAAGGCCCCGGTCAGTGGGCCAATGGCCAGGATGAAGGGTTGCTGCTCCTCGCTCCATCCCAGGTCGACTCGGCCGAACCGTTCAAAGAGCAGGGCAGCCAGCCCGGAACCGCCGATGGCCTCGGCCCGGCCGTCAATTCGGTGCAGTTTGCTCTTGCCTGTGCTCAGATCGACTTCAAGGACTCTGAAATATGGCCGGTTCATGCAATCACCTCCCCGAGTTCCACTGATTCCGGATCCCGCATTTCCAGACAGTCATGGGGACAGAAATCAACGCACTGGCCGCAGTGGATGCAGACATAGATCCGGCCGTCCCGATCCTGCATGATCGCCTCCACCGGGCAGACCGGAACGCACTGACCGCACTCAATGCAGAGCTTTTTTTTGAAAATGATACCGCCGCCTTTGCGTTGGGCCAGGGCCCCGGTCGGGCAGGCCGAAGCACAGGGCGCCGGGTCACAGGCCAGACAGCGTTTGGCGGAAAAACCGGTGGACAGACCGCCGGTTGAGTGGATACGAATTCCGGCAGTTTCCCAGGAGAGTCGTTTATGGACAAGGCGGGCACAGGCCAGGGAACAGGAGTGACAGCCGATGCATCGTTCCATGTGGGGAGTTATGAGAATTTTCATGATGTCGATCCGTTGTCAGGAGTGCATGTAATGAAGGAATGGCAACATAGAGAATAAAAAAAATACTATCATCCGTATTCATAAGGGTCAATGTGATTCATTGAAATAACATGGTGTTAATTTTTTATAGTGTCCTTAACCGGTTCCGGCTCATCAACCGTATCCTGCTGAAAGAGTTTTTGCGCCCACTTGATTGGTGTTACCAGGGTTCGGAGGACCATGTCGAAGGGCGTAGTGATGATTTCCTCAAATGCGGTACTCTCCACCGTAGGATCAAGCAGATCTCCGGTCACATGAAAGGTCAGGGTCGGCCGTTCCTCTTCTCCTGCCAGGATGTAGCCTATTATCGGGATCTTGGACATGTTTTTTCCGGCCTGAGTAATCATGTTGACATCAAGATTGACCTGTTGATTAATCGGATCAATGGTGCCGGTACCCCGCATATCCATCTCCGGTGAATCCACCTCTAAAGACTTGATTGTGGCAATTCCCTGCTTGTAATCAAACCACATGCGTATGGCATCCACCGGCCAGCCGTCGGTGGCATAATGGGGCAGGGAAAAGGTGATAAGGGCGGGCAGGGTGTTGATGACGGCAAGGATATTGTTGAGCGTGGCGTAATGTTTCAGCAGGATTGCATCGGTATGAAGAGCTGCGGTGAATTGGTCAAAGGTGCCTTCGGCAAAAGTCGTCAGATATCCGTTTTCAAACTCAGCATCAACGGCCAACTCATTCATGAACCGGGCGTTCAGTTTATGCCCCTGGAGGACGAAAGAATCGTTAACCATTTTGACGACAATCTCACCAGGGCCATAGGTTATTTTGAGATCACGCCGGTCGCCTTTGACCGTGAGGGTCATGGTGTCGGCAAGGATACGGCTTTTCGGTTGAAAAAAAAGAAAGCTGTTTTCGGCCTCCAGTACGATATCGGGTGCGTCTGTGTTGTGGTCCCGGAGTCGGTCCTGCTCGGGGCTGTCTTTATTGAAACGGATAAGGGCCGGAATACTATAGCCGATGTCTTTGGAATGTATTGTAATCGTACCGTCGTAGTGCACATGAAAATTGTTGTTTAAGACCAGATTCAACCCTGTTTCGTCGTAGCTGCCGGAGAAGACATAGTCTGATTGCGGGCGGCCGTTTTGAACCAATAGAGCATAGGATGAGGAAACCTGACCGGTAAAACGCAGCGGCGATGAGGGGCTTGTGGTGGATAAATGAAGTTTCCCTGTCGAGATTTTCAAGCGTCGTAACAATGGAGAACGCTCAAGTAACCGGCGCATGTCACTGATATCGACGTCCCATTTTCCTAATTTTTCAGAACGCAGGGAGAGCCCGAGTTCATCAAGATTTACCTTGGTCATGCCCGGGTTGATCTCTACGGTCAGGCGCAGTTCATCGGGAAACTTGAGGAATGGGGTACTGTCTTTCTGGGAAAACAGAAGTTCCTTAAGGTGAAACCGGCCCTGTCTTTTGTTCACATCATAGCTGCCCTTGACCAGGGTATCAAAAAGATCAACGGAGTAGAGCTGCATATTTTCAAGCCTGAGCTGATCGTTGCTGTAGCTCAGGTCAAAGGGGGAAAGGGTTATGTCGAGTCCGGCCAGCAGCCAGCTGCTCGGGTCACGGGTGGTGATGGTCAGCTGTTTGTTGTAATGGACGGCAAGGGAAAGGGGATCCTGATTCAAACCAAGGGATTGTATCTGCAGGTGATGGAGAAGCAGCTGCAGATCGGCCTGTTGTTTTTTGAAATTGAAATCTCCAGCTATCGAAAGCTCTGCTATAGTGGGGAGAACAAGACGTGTCCGTGGCAGTTTTCCCGACAGTTGTTTAAAGTCAAACGGGGCGGAAAAGGAATCCAGCTCGAGGGCGGTCTTGCCAAGGAGCCAGCGGGAAGATGCCGCCGAAATACTGCTGCCTTTCGGGCTGGAATGATAACTGAGTTCTACGGGATCTCCGGCCGGGTCCAGGGTCAGCAGGGTGTCTTTTAAGGCGATCTGAACAGTGTTGACTTCAATTTTAAGATCCGTCCGGGCCTCCAGGGGTTGTATCTTTCCCGAGATCCGGGCCGTGAAAAATTTATTCAAACTGATGTTCAGGTCATCCAGCAGAATTTCTGTGCCCTTTAGTTCAATCCGGCCCCCGGTAACCTGGTAGGTTGTGTCCTCGTAGGTAAACAGACTTTTCCCAACTTCAAAGGTGCCGAAGGCCTGCACCTGTTCAGTGTTCAGGTTGATGATCAGGGTCAGGTCGGTGGCGGTTTTTCCCACCGACTGGAGAAACGGCAGGCCAATATCGTAATACTTCAGCAGGGTAACAATGCTCCCGTTCGCCCGGGCCCGAGTATTGATTTTGACCGTGAGAAGAATGTTGTCCGGGTCATTAAAGTTAATAGCCAGCCGGCTTTGTTCACCTCTCTGACCGTAAAAGGTTGCATCGTGAGGGAGAATGTCAAGGATTCCCCTGGAAAATGTGACCTCTGCATAATCGGCCTTGATCGGCTCAAGGCCTTGGGCAAAGGTATATTCACAGTCGTCGACCTTGATGGAAGCGGAGAGGGTGTCCAGAATTGCCGCCGGGTCATGCCAGGGAATCGTGCCGTTTACTTCCTGAAGATGATAGCGACTGCCGATGAGGTAATCAGTGATCCAGGGCTGAATATCCTTATCAAGCCCGAAGAGATCAACCAGCGGTTTAATGGTAGTTGTTACCCCCATCCCCTGTCCCCGGAAGGACATTGAATCCAGATCAGCTGTGATTGAGAGCCGGAGCGGCAGGCAGTCGGCCAGATTGGCTGTAACTTCACCACTGATCTGCAGTTTTTTTGTATTGACCAGAAAAAGGCCACTGGCGGTAGAGTTGAATTTTTTGCTGGAGAGATTCTTAAGGTCGATCCGGCCATTGTTCCGGTCCCAGGTCAGAGTGGCCTTCATGTGCAGATCATCGGAGTCCAGGGTAAGGGTGAACGGCTGCGATGGTCTCTGGAGGATACGTATCCTGTACTCGTTGTAGAGAAAAGAGTGGACCGTGATCGACGGGATAATTTTTTGCAGAATTCGGAATGCCTTGAGTGCTTTTTGAATGTGTTTTCCATTCAGCTTTTTCGAAATGCTTTTTTCCCCCGCGGCGTCTATCTGCAGGGTATCAATTTCAAGGTTGAGTCTGTTGTTCCATTGCAGGTTAATGTTCTCTGCGGTTATACCGGCCAGTGTAAGGTGGTCCAGGTGCAGACCGTTTGCCAGTACCAGAAATCCGCTGCCGCAGATAACCAGAAACAGCGTGGTCCAGAGTACAAACCTGCGTGAGAAAGGGAAAAGAGCCATTTGGTGCGTGGTCGGGAACAGTTATTTAATCGTTGAATTGATGACAACCGGATTGCCGTCAGCCAATGATCGAAGGAGGAATTATCTCTATGATTTTAACGAAAGCAGAACGTTTGTACCAGGAAAAACAATGAAGGGTAACGGTCCGGCAATGAATCGACAGGGGGACAACTACCACTGTGGCCTGAATGGATGATGAGGAGCGGCAGGCTTAAAGGTTCCAGTTTCCTCCCGATAAAAAATGTTTTCATCTTGATTTAATAGCATATTTGCTTTCTATTGAAAATAAGTATCATAAATAATATAGCTGTGGACGAAGTCGGAATGACAACAGCGGACAGGAGCAGGATTTTGAAAAGAATGCGATTGAAGCGGCCATCAAAACAGCAGTTTTAGGCCTCATGGTGCTTGCCACCTATCGCATCATTCAACGGTTTTTCATGCCGGTTTTTTGGGGAATTATTATAGCGGTGGCCGTGGAACCACTTGTCGGCAGGATGGCCCAACGATTAGGTGGCGGCCGGAAAATGGCTGCAATTCTGTTTGCCCTGGTTGTTATTGCCGCTCTTGTCATTCCATCGGTGATGCTGGTTTTTTCCTCCATTGATACCGTGCAGTCGCTTTTTTTGCTCTGGCTTGGCGCCTGTACCATGCTTGACCGGGATTCCAGAGGTTATTTGTTAAGAAAAAAGTGCCTCCCACGCTAATTTTTTATACATATTTTTCAATTGTTAATGCAATTTTCTAACCGGACTCTATTGAATGGGAAGTATTAAAAAAATAATAAAATGGATAGTTATATCGATCCTCGGTCTATTGAGTATTGCGGTGGTTGCCTCCATCGTTGTTGTTGTCATCGGCATAAAAATCAACCTGGACAGTATCAGGCCTGCGGTTGAAGCGGCTGTTTCAACCGCTCTGGATCGTAAGGTTCGGATAACCGGCTCAGTGAGCTTACAACCAACTCTCAGGCCAACTCTTGAAATTCATGGGGTACAGATTGACAATCCGCCGGGCTGGACGGATGAAATTTTTGCTTCCATGGATCTTGCCAGGGTGCAGGTAGGGATACCGGCCCTCTTGAGGAAACAAATAGATGTGGGTGAAATTACAGCGGAAAAGGTAACTTTGAACCTGGAAACCAATAAACAGGGGAAAAGTAACTGGCAGTTTGATTTAACTGCAGACACTGCTCCGGAACCTGAACAACAGATCGTAACCGAGCCAGGCGGGATCGGTCTGCAAGCTTTGGATAAGCTTTCTCTGCAACAGATCAATGTCCGCTACCGTGACAACAATCTGGACAAAGTGCTCACCTTTACACTTGAAGAACTCAGCGGAACGGCCCAGCAGGGACAACCACTCAAATTGACCGGTAAGGGAAATTTTCAGAAAAAAATTTACAATTTCAATTTGGAAGGTGGTGCCCTGGATGAATTTCATCCCAGGCAGCAGCTCTATCCCCTCTCTATTACCGGTACAATCGCCGGCAGTCCCTTTACGGCCAAGGGAACATTCGGCAGAGACAAAAAAGAACCCCGGCTTGATCTTGATGCGACCCTGGCAGATGTAGATATCGGTGCCCTGCTTGCCTGGTTGCGAATGGCCGAAGGGGTTGAGGCGGAAACCGATGCATTTGCCCTTCAACTCAGACTGCGGGGAAACAGCCTGCATGAACTAGTTACTCAGTCGAATTTAATATTTTCCCTGAAGGGTGGTAGTTGGATTCTGCATGGAGCAGGCAAGGGGGATGGATTGCAAGTAGCCATCGGCAAAGGAGAGATCAGAGCCCTGTCCGGAAAGCCTGTGGCTCTTCATCTTGAAGGTATGATTGATCAGACCCCGATCGATATTGCAATTCATGGGATGGAACTGATTAATTATGTCGACAAGCCCCGGCAACTGCCGATCAGCATCAAGGTAGAAGCAGCCGGCACGACGTTGGATTTTAATGGGAAAGTGGCCTTGCCGGTCGGTAATAAGGATATATCCCTGGGCATGATTATCCGTGGTGAAAAGCTGAGCAGCCTTGATCGGCTCCTGGGGCTTGATCTTCCGCCGCTTGGCCCGTACAGCGTGGAGGCACGGTTTGCCATGCAGGAGCAGGGGTATGATCTCTCCGATCTGAAGATTAGAATCGGTACAAGTAATTTAACCGGCAGCATGCGCCTGGATATGGCCGGTGACAAACCGACGGCCGACATACGGCTTGTCAGCAGTCTGCTGCAGATTGATGATTTTGATATGGAGGGCTGGAGCCCGGAGGGAAAAGCATCTGCGGAAGAAGAAAAAGACGTTGCATCTAAGGATGATGCGCCTGAAAGACAAGAGAGTAAGAGACGTGAAAAATCGGCTTCACTTCTATCGCAAGAGGCTATGTCCAGAGCCGACGTGCAGCTTCTGGTCAGGCTGGACAAGGTTATGTCCGGTAAGGATACCCTGGGCAGCGGCAGGCTTGAAGTCAGCCTGGAGGATGGTCGTTTTTCTCTCGATCCGCTGGAACTTGAGCTCGCAGACGGCACGGCCCATACGGTATTTTCTTATTACCCAACCTCGTCGGAGGCTGAGATCCATCTCGTCTCCACCATTAAAAATCTGGACGTGGGCATCCTGGCCCGCCGTGTTGATCCGGCAAGCAAGATGGGTGGAAGGTTTACCATGGATATTTTGCTTGATGCCACCGCTCCCAGGCTTGATCAGCTTATGGCCAACGGCAGGGGTCATTTTGACCTGGCCTTTGTCCCAGAAAATTTTGATGCCGGTCTTGTTGATATGTGGGCCGTTAACCTGTTGTCTTCTCTGGCCGCAGAAACCGATGGCGAACCCAATTCCGTTATCAACTGTCTGGTGGCCAGCTTTGCAATGGAAGATGGTGTGATGCAGGAACGGACCATCTTTATTGATACCACCAATATGAGTATTGAAGGTGAGGCAACGCTGGATTTTAAGAACAGGACGATTGCCATGCAGGCCTCGCCAAAGGCCAAAAAACCGGAGTTTTTCAGTTTGGCAACACCGGTCAAGGTCAAAGGAAGTTTTGATGATATCGGTATTAAAATTAACGCGATTAGTATGGTCGGTACGGTCACTTCTTTTGTTACCAGTCCGGTTCATGTTCCCCTGCGCAGGATTTTTTCCGGTACAATTCCCGAAGACGGCAAGCAGGCCTGCCAGGAGGCTTGGGACAAGCGAAACCTGGAAAAATAATCTGGCCGGAAGAATAGCAGCTTGTATCGGTTCCGGAGTATGATTTTCGAACCTGAGAAAGGGAGAATCCGGGAGGTCTTTTTATCGCTTTCACCCAGCATATTTTTTCCAAATTGCGGGAGTTGGACCGGCGAGCATCAGAGGTGGAACCGGTTCCGGTGCGACAATTTGCCACATTGAACTTGGCGTTTTTTTGTACTAATTATTTATAATTGTCGATATGCTTTTATATGAAAGTGTCTTCCAAGGCTTTGACTCTTGAGTCGCTTTCATTGTTCGTTGTGGCTGTGGCCTGAGAATCCGGAGTCTGCGCGTTGTTCCGCTTATCTGGTTCAGCCATGCTGGTTACATCAAAATAGGAATTAGTTGTACTGCCCCGCTAATACGGCCTCTGGCCATGACCAGTGCATATGAAAAGAGGAAATTAAAGGTATTTTCTCTGCGAGCTCGTGAGATCAGGAAAAAGAGGTGTGAGATGAACAAACAACATTCTGCCGAATCCTTTTATTCTCCAAAAATCAAAAGTCTCGCATATGGTGCCAGTTTGTATAAAGAGGTGACCACAATGAACACCATGATGGTCTATCAGAGTTTAAAAGAGCAACGCAAGTACCCCCGTTTTACACCTGACACCAAGATATTCATCCTTCATGCCTCACTGGGCACGGTACGAAATATCGGTATCGGCGGCTTGTCTTATACCTACTACCATCTTCCCACGGAACCCTTCAGCCCCCTGCCCAAAAACGGCACGATTTTCAGTGCGGAAAATGATTATCTCGTTGATATACCATTTACTGTTGTTACAGATAGGGTTGTACGAAAATCGTATTCCTGTTTCCCGGAACTGAAACAGCGTCGAATTCGTTTTTCAGCACTTACGGGAACGCAACTTCAGGGATTGGAACAATTCATCCTGACCCATGCGGTTGTACCGGAAGTTGAAGTTGATAATAAAACAGTATCTTAAGACTGAAACGCTTTTGATAATCCATTGTGAGTGACCATCAGACGTCATTCATGCCGTTTTTTCCCCCACATTCTTACCCTCTCAGTTCGTCTTTGATAAAAAATCATACTCTTTTCCTTCATGAGTGGTCATTCCATTGAAGTCTTAGGGCTCGCTCAAAAATAACTTAGTATAATCCTGCCACATCCCGGCCGGGTGTTTCTTGTGAACGGCTTTGAAACCGATCGGAGCGCAATGTGCATGCCGTACTTCCCTGAACAGAAGGTTGTTTGATTTGACTGTTATATGATATCTCTGGTAATGCGGTTCTGTTGCTCGGAGTCAATGTTAAAAGAGATATTTATAAACAGAGCCGCCACACCCTGCTCTTTCTGCTGTACTCCGACTGCGACGGTAATGTTTCCGAAACGGCCAAGCGGCTCGGCATTCACCGCCGAACCCTGCAGCGGAAACTGTATAAATATCCGCCTAAGCAATAATTTCTCGACAGTTTTTTTAAAAAACCATACCGTCCGGCGATTTTCATCGTCGAAGTCTACGCTTATTCGGTGGTGTCCGGCTTCTTTTCGTTTGGGGAAAAGAAGCCGGATCTGTCCCGTGACCGGATAGAGGTTTAGTCGAGGACGGGCCGGGGCGTGGTATCGGTGGAGGGCGGCAGGATCGGGTATTCAACCTTGGGTTGTTTTCCTGTGGTTGTTTTGAGGAAGGCATAGATGGCATCGACTTCCTGAGCATTGAGTTCACTGCCGAGCTGGGCTGCTCCCATGACCTTGATCGCCTCTTTGAGAGTCCAGACCTTGCCGCTGTGGAAGTAGGGCGGGGTCAACTCAATGTTACGCAGGCTGGGGGCCTTGAATACATACTCATCAGCCTCGGATTCGGTGACCTTGAACCGGCCCTTGTCACCGGCAATAATTTCCACGGACGGCCGTTCGACAACACCAAAGGCGAAGTAATCCTCGCCACCCATGTTCAGCCCGCCATGACAGTCACTGCACCCCTTGTCCATAAACAGGGAAAGACCTTTAAGCTCTTCTTCGTTGAGCGCCTTGGCGTCCCCGCGAAGGAAATTATCGAATCGGGAATCCGGGGTAATCAGAGTGGCCTCAAAAACCTCAATGGCGGCAGCCATGTTGTCAAAAGTGACCGGATCTTTCTCACCGGGGAACGCCTTCTTAAAGAGTTCTATATATTCGGGCATGCTTTTGAGTGTCTTGACCGCACCTTCCGGTGTATTGCTCATCTCAACCGAGGCCTGCACCGGGCCTTTGGCCTGCTCTTTTAAATCCTTGGCCCGGCCGTCCCAGAACTGGGCCATGTTGAAGACCGCATTCAGAACCGTGGGTGAATTCCTCGGTCCCCGCTGCCAGCCGTGTCCGGTCGCGGTTTCTTGATAATCGTCGCCACCCATGCCCACATTATGGCAGAAGTTGCAGCTGACCAGGGCACTTTTGGATAGTCTTGCCTCAAAGTATAACATCTTACCGAGCTGGATCTTTTCCGGAGAGGCCGGATTCCCTTTAATCGCCGGTGCCTGGTAGGGAATCGGTTGAAAGGTTGCCTTTGCTGTGTCCATTACACCACCGGCAAAGGCGACTCCTCCGAGTAGGAGCCAAATTGTACCTGCTGCCAATCCTGTTTTCATTCCTGTTTTCATTGTTTCCTCCTTGGATTATTGGTCTTCTTCCCGATATCCTCCTGCAGGCCGCAGGGGAATATCATATCTATTGGGAAATGAGAATTACTCATATCTGATAACCTTAATCGAAAATCAAAAAAAAGAAATGTGGCATTTTGTCGCACTAAGATCAAGGGCCGGTTGGATAGGAGCTCAATCAACCTGATGTCGGTAATTGTCCTTGCAGAGGCAATCTCCTTACTTCCTGTAATGGGGGCAAGAGCTTTATTTTTGCTTATTGGTTGCCGGCAATATCATCATCCTTACCGCATTCGTCGGTATTTTCCTGCTGCCGATTATTCAGCAGGCCGACCTCGGGCAGATACTCTTTAAATGCATCGCCGTAAATTTCCCAGATGGTGATAAAGAGAGCGGAGACAATGGGGCCGATAATAATACCAAGGATGCCGAAAAAGGCGATTCCGCCCAGGGTACCGAACAGGACAAAGAGATCGTGCATCTCGGTGTCCTTGCCGACCAGGCGCGGCCGGAGCAGGTTATCCAGGTTACCGGCAACGGCGCCGCAGATAACAGCCAGAATAATGACCCCGGAAAAGTGACCTGTGAGGGCAAGGATGATCAGCGCCGGTCCCCAGACAATGGCGGTGCCGAATGCCGGAATGATCGACATCACCGCCATGACCGTACCCCAGAAAACAGAGCCCTGGATCCCGGCCAGAAAAAAGGCGAATCCGCATAGGCCGCCCTGGAGGATGCCGATGATCAGGGTGGATTTCATGGTTGCTCCGGCCACCGAGGTGAAACGGTGCAGCAGACGCTGTTCATCACGATCGGCCAGCGGCAGGTAGTAGAGAATTTTCTGCAGCAACACGTCACCCATGGTGAGGAAATAAAACATCACATAGAGCATGATCACCACGTTGAACAGGGCATTGACCGTCATTTTGGTCATTGAAGAAAGTGAATTGATCAGCAGGTTGGAGATCAAGCCCACCGCCTGTCCGGCTTTTTCCAGGATCATATCCCGGTAGGGCAGGATCTGTTCATAAAAGGGAACCTTCGCCAGATATTTTGTAAAGGCGCCGGGTTCTCTGATAAAGGACTCCACCCAGGGGGTCACCGATTGGCCGACATGCACGGCCTGGCCGGCCACTACGCCGATGAGGATACTTAGAGGGATCAGGATTAAAAAGACGATACCGAGAATGGTCAGGATGGAGGCAAGATTTTCCCGTCCCTTCAGGCGCAGGGTCAACCACTGGTGAATAGGGCTGACCATAGCGGAGAAGAGACCGGCCATGAAGATGGCCATGAGAAACTGCCGAATCATGGTCATGAACAGGGCTGATATCGTTATAACCAGGATGAGTAGGACAACTTTGTTGACCAATACGTTTTTTACCTGCATGCTTTTTTGAGTTTTGAGTTCTTTTTAATCTTGTTCCCGTGCTCTGCGCGGGAATGCAGCCCACGGGCCATTAAAAAAAATGCCGGTTGAACCTGTTTCGGTTACCGGTCCACCGCTTCCAGTACAACCGAGGTCAGTTTGCTCAGGTCTTTGCGGTTGATGATAAAAGGAGGCATCAGATAGACCAGACGGCCAAAGGGACGAATCCAGACTCCGTGATCGACAAAAAAACTCTGCAGCACCGCCATATCCACAGGGTGCTCCATTTCAACCACGCCTATGGCCCCGAGCACCCGGACATCGGCCACGTTTGCCAGTTTTCGGGTCGGTTCCAGTTCTTTTTTAAGCTGGAGCTCAATTTCCAGTATTTTTTCCTGCCACCCGCTCTCCAGCAGCAGGTTGATGGAGGCTCCGGCGACTGCGCAGGCCAGAGGATTGCCCATAAAGGTCGGGCCGTGCATGAATACGCCGGGATCACCTTTTGAGATGATTCCGGCAACTTTTTTTGTTGTCAGGGTGGCGGCCAGACTCAGGTAGCCGCCGGTCAGGGCCTTGCCGACACATATGATATCGGGCGAAATCCCGGCATGTTCTGCCGCAAACAGCCGGCCGGTACGGCCGAATCCGGTGGCAATTTCATCAAAGATGAGCAGGACGTCGTGCTGATCGCAGAGTGTACGCAGTTCTCTCAGGTATTGGGGATGATAAAACCACATTCCTCCCGCGCCCTGGACCACAGGCTCGATGATGACCGCAGCACATTCATGGGCATGCCTGTCGAGCAGGTCGGCCATGACTGCGATATCGTTTTTCTGCCAGGGGCCGTCAAACCTGCTTTTCGGGCGCGGGCAAAAGAGCTGATGGGGGAGGGCGCCTGAAAAAACAGTGTGCATGCCGGTGACCGGATCACAGACCGACATGGCATGAAAGGTATCTCCGTGATAGCCGCCGCGGACAGTGAGCAGGCGATGTTTTTCCGCCTGGCCACGGGCATGCTGGTACTGCAGCGCCATCTTGAGAGCCACCTCGACTGCGACCGAGCCGGAATCGCAGAGAAAGACTTTGTCCAGTCCGTCAGGAGTCAGCTCTACCAGTAATCGACACAGTTCCACCGCCGGTTCATGGGTCAGGCCGCCGAACATGACGTGCGACATCTGCTGAGCCTGTTCCTGTAAGGCCGCATTGAGTACCGGGTGGTTATAGCCGTGGATTGCCGCCCACCAGGAAGACATGCCGTCGATTAATTCCCGGCCGCCCTCAAGTTTGATCCGGACTCCATGCGCAGACTCCACCGGATAAACCGGCAGAGGATCGGTTATGGATGTATAGGGATGCCAGATATGTTCCCGGTCAAAGGAGAGCTGGTGGTTCAATGCAGCTGCTCATCTGTTGAATGTGTATCCAAGGGCCGCTATCTCCTGCAGGTCCCGGGCAACACTGTTGCCGACCGTGGTCAGGTAGTTGCCGACCAGGGCACC
>VAPM010362641.1_pt1 | contig 13434 bp, 18 predicted proteins | sample 3395091 | NCBI WGS metagenome assembly VAPM01 (sample SAMN08290445, study PRJNA428436) | hydrothermal vent metagenome | isolation source: Deep-sea hydrothermal vent chimney 3 | place: Pacific Ocean: Juan De Fuca Ridge | reverse complement strand
GGAGCCGACTGCGGAGCAGATTGTTGTCCACTAGCTTGGTTGAAGTCACTACTACCACCACCACGCGAATCTAACATTTGCATTTCACTGGCAATAATTTCAGTGGTCCAGTTATCTTTACCATTTTTATCTTGCCACTTACGTGTTTGTAATTTTCCTTCAATATAAATCTTAGAACCTTTTTTCAAATACTCGCCCACAATCTCGGCTAAACGGCGGAAGAAAACCACTCTATGCCATTCAGTTTTATCAACTTGTTCGCCGGTATTTTTATCTTTCCAGCTTTCACTTGTTGCAACAGTAATGTTCGCAACAGCATTGCCATTAGGCATATATTTTACTTCCGGGTCTTGCCCCAAATTACCAATCAAAATTACTTTGTTCACGCCCCTGGCCATATTCCTATCTCCAATATCTATCTAAATTAAATTCTAAAATATTTCGCTTAATCTTCTGCAACCGCAAACTGATGTAACTCATCCATGTTCACTAACTTTTTATCAATCTTCAGATAGGCAACTCCATCTTCAGCAATAACAGTCACATCAACAACCCCTGCAACAAGGGATAAACCTTTTATAATTTCTAACGCTTCTTTTTCTGTTACTTCACCTACGTTCAATAAATAACTGGTGAAGAAATCTGGCTTCTTCATTGTGATAGCTAAACCAGCCCAAATAACAAGTAATGCAACATTAAACATAGCAACACCACTTAAGCCATAAAACTCACTTAAAACACCGCCGGTTAAACCACCTAAAAATACTCCCAAAAACTGTGAAGTGGAGTACGCGCCCATCGCGGTGCCTTTGTGAGCTACCGGAGCTATTTTCGCAACCAGTGAAGGCATACTTGCTTCCAGCAAGTTAAATGCTGAAAAGAATAACCATAACATGATAGCAAAGCCAACCAAAGAGTCCGTAAACAGAGGTAAGCCTAGCTGGCTTATAGCAAGAATGAAAATAGCTCCAATAAGTACTTGTTTTATCTTACGTTTTTTCTCCGCAATAATAATAAATGGTATCATGGCTAAAACTGCAAAAAATAAAACAGGCAAATAAAGCTGCCAATGTTGCTCTAACTCAAAACCTAAGCGATCATGTAAAACTGTCGGCATCACCACAAACATACTGACTAAAATAAAATGTAAAATGAAAATACCTGTATCGAGGCGCAATAACTGTGGATCAGAAAAAGCCTGGCGGAACCAGCTTATTTCGACTTCAGCATCTCGGTGGAAACGACTCAAGACCGGTGTTGGCACCCAAAATTTAGCCACCATTATTCCACCCATCGCAAAAATCGTGGTAATCCAGAAAATACCTTCAACGCCAAACCAACCATGCAACATAGGGCCAAGAACCAAAGCGAGAGCGAAGGACAACCCAATACTCATACCGATAGAGGCCATCACTTTAATACGGTGCTCTTCACGGGTGAGATCTGCTGCCAATGCCATTATTGCACTGGCAATGGCACCTGAACCTTGCAGAGCACGCCCGACAATAACGCCAGTAATAGAATCGGCCATTGCGGCAACGACACTGCCAATAGCAAAAATAATTAAACCACCAATAATGACCGGCTTACGCCCAATACGATCAGACAACAGCCCCATAGGAATCTGAAATATCGCCTGAGTTAAACCATATATGCCAATAGCAAGACCTGCCAAGATAGGTGAAAAACCATCTAATTCCTTGGCATACACGGCAAAAACGGGCAACACCATGAATAACCCCAACATACGTGAGGCGAAAATAGCCGATAGCGACATCGCAACACGTTTTTCAAGAGGAGTCATGTTTTCCTGATTAAGAGACATACCGTTTTAATCCAACTATTTTATTACTAGAATTTTTCCTATCACGCTAGGAATCGCGTATATTAGCAGGTTGCCCAATTAAACAAACAGTAAAACGAAAAATTTGATGGATACTATTCATATACGTGGAGCTCGCACCCACAACTTAAAAAATATTGATATTGATTTGCCTCGTGACAAGCTTATTGTCATCACCGGTTTATCCGGCTCAGGTAAATCATCTCTCGCATTCGATACCATTTATGCTGAAGGCCAGCGTCGTTATGTTGAGTCTTTATCGGCTTATGCACGTCAGTTCCTTTCAGTTATGGAAAAACCTGATGTTGATCATATCGAGGGCTTGTCGCCAGCGATTTCCATTGAACAAAAATCCACCTCGCATAATCCGCGTTCTACTGTTGGCACCATTACCGAGATTTATGATTACTTACGTTTATTGTTTGCCCGTGCTGGTGAACCTCGCTGCCCGGATCACGATATTGTTTTAAATGCACAAACAGTTAGCCAAATGGTTGACCATATTTTGGAGTTACCCGAAGGCACCAAGCTCATGTTACTCGCACCTTTGGTTGAAGGCCGCAAAGGTGAACATGAGCAAGTTTTTGATCGATTACGTGCCGAAGGTTTTATCCGCGCCCGTGTCGATGGCAAAGTGCTTGAATTGGATCAAGTTGAAAAGCTGGACAGAAAAAAGAAGCACTCCATTGAAGCTGTCGTAGATCGATTTAAAGTCCGCGACGACATTAAAACCCGACTAGCTGATTCTATTGAAACTGTTTTAAAACTCTCGGATGGTTTGCTTCGTGTTAGCTACATGGATGACAACAACCAGGCAGATATGGTGTTCTCTGCCAAGTTTGCTTGCTCAGAATGTGGGTACTCACTTACAGAACTAGAACCACGTATCTTCTCTTTTAATAATCCTGCTGGTGCCTGCCCCGGTTGTGATGGTCTTGGTGTACAGGAATTTTTTGATCCAAAACGTGTCGTAGTACAAGCAGATGCTCCGCTCTCTGGTGGTGCAATACGCGGCTGGGATCGACGTAATATCTATTACTATCAAATGCTGCTGTCCTTATCTCAATATTATAAGTTTGACATGGATGTGCCTTTTGAAGATCTCAAAGAAGACATACAGCAGATTATTCTTTATGGCAGTGGCGATGACATTATTAAGTTTACTTACAATAATGATCGCGGTGGAAAGAAAATCAAAGAACATGCCTTTGAAGGTATTATTCCAAATATGCAACGCCGCTATCACGATACAGATTCCAGTGTTGTTCGTGAAGAACTTGCCAAGTACATGAACCAGCAACCCTGCCCCGATTGTGATGGACAACGCCTAAATCGAGCAGCACGTCATGTTTATATTGCGGAAGAAAGCTTACCGCAAATATCAGCAATGCCAATTGATACCGCAGCTGACTTTTTCAAAAATTTAAGCCTGCCAGGTAAACGTGGTGAAATTGCAGAAAAAATTGTTAAAGAAATTAATCAACGACTCGAATTCCTGATTAATGTTGGTCTGGATTATTTAAACCTCAGCCGTGGCGCACATACTTTATCTGGTGGTGAAGCTCAACGTATTCGTCTCGCTAGCCAAATTGGTGCTGGGCTTGTGGGCGTTATGTATGTTTTAGATGAACCTTCTATCGGTTTACATCAACGAGATAACACCCGGCTTTTAAACACGCTCACTTACCTTCGAGATATTGGTAATACGGTTATTGTGGTTGAGCATGATGAAGAAGCAATTATGATGGCCGATCATGTTGTCGATATTGGTCCTTACGCCGGTATTCATGGTGGTGAAATTATTGCCCAGGGCACACCTGAAGAAGTATTAGCGAATCCTGCATCATTAACAGGACAATATTTATCAGGCAAAAAATGTATTGAGATCCCGAAACAACGCACAAAATTTAATCCCGAACGACTTTTAAAAATTCGCGGTGCATCCGGTAATAATTTACAAAATGTGGATATCGATATTCCTGTTGGTTTAATGACGGCCATTACCGGTGTTTCCGGCTCAGGTAAATCAACACTTATTAATGACACTTTATATCGCCACGCAGCGGCTGAAATTAACTCCGCATCCACCCCACCGGCTCCGTGTGATGAGATTATCGGTCTCGGACAGTTTGATAAAGTCGTTGATATTGATCAAAGCGCAATTGGTCGAACACCACGCTCAAACCCGGCAACCTATACCGGTTTATTTACTCCGATTCGTGAACTGTTTGCAGCAACACCTGAAGCACGTGCCCGCGGATATACACCAGGACGGTTTAGTTTCAACGTTAAAGGCGGTCGCTGTGAAGCATGCCAGGGTGATGGCGTTATAAAAGTTGAAATGCACTTTTTACCCGATATTTATGTGCCTTGTGATATTTGTCATTCAAAACGTTATAACCGTGAAACACTGGAAATAAAATTCAAAGGTAAAAATATCTATGAAATTTTAGATATGACCATTGAAGATGCCGTTATTTTCTTTGATGCCATTCCTGTTGTTAAGCGCAAACTGCAAACACTCATGGATGTTGGCCTCACGTATATCCGCTTAGGCCAAAACGCCACCACTCTATCGGGCGGTGAAGCGCAACGAGTTAAGTTATCCCGTGAATTATCAAAACGTGATACTGGCAATACCTTATACATTCTCGATGAACCCACGACGGGTTTACATTTTCATGACATCGAGCAATTACTTGCAGTGTTACATCGTTTACGTGACCACGGTAATACGTTGGTTGTCATCGAACATAATCTCGATGTCATTAAAACAGCTGACTGGATAATTGATATGGGCCCGGAAGGTGGCAATAAGGGCGGTACCATCGTTGTGAGTGATACGCCTAAAAATGTTGCTCAATGTAAAGAGTCTTTCACAGGTCACTATCTTAAGCCAATGCTAGATAAAGGCTAATGTAGGTTGGCCTTTACCTACATGGGCGTATTAGGGCAGGAAGCCCGCAATTAGAGTACGCAGCGAGGTAAGGGGCGTGAGCAAGGATGCGGAAGCTTCAGGCCAACGCAGATGTAAATACATCTACTTAGTCTACTACCAACATCCAGGGTAATAAATTGCATTATTGATTTGCCAACATTAGCGTCAGGCTAAAGCCCGACCTACAAAAATAACAGACACAAAAAAACCAGAAGTGATAAATCAAATCCGGTTCTTTGATGAATTGCTTTTAAAGCTTATTCAGCTGTTGCAACTTCTTCCGCTGTTTCTGCTGAAGCTTCAACAATTGGACGGTCAACAAGCTCAACATAAGCCATTGGTGCTTTATCACCTGTACGGAAACCACATTTCAAAACACGCATGTAACCACCTGGGCGTTCTGCATAACGAGGACCTAATACTGTAAATAACTTAGTTACTGCATCACGGTCACGTAAACGCGCGAATGCTAAACGACGGTTAGCTACAGTATCAACTTTAGCTAAAGTGATAAGCCTTTCAGCAACACCACGTAATTCTTTTGCTTTTGCAACTGTAGTACGAATCAGTTCATGATCAAACAAAGATGCAGACATGTTTTTAAACATCGCTTTACGATGTGAACTGTTACGGTTTAGCTGACGACCACTATGACGATGACGCATGGTTATTACCCTTAAAAATTCTTATAACTTAATAGTGAATACTTAATATATTAAATACTGGCTAAAATTTAAAATCACCGAACAACGGTTTCTTTTCTTCTTCTGCTTTAGTGCGAAGAATCGCTGGAGGCCAATTTTCTAAACGCATTCCAAGAGATAAACCTCTGGAAGCTAATACATCTTTGATTTCAGTTAATGATTTCTTACCTAAATTAGGTGTTTTCAATAACTCTACTTCAGTACGCTGAATTAAATCACCGATGTAGTAAATTTGTTCTGCTTTGAGGCAGTTAGCTGAACGAACAGTAAGTTCAAGATCATCAACTGGACGCAGTAATACTGGATCAATATCAGGTTCTTGTTCAGCAGGTTCGAGTTCTTCTGTGCTACGTAAATCAACAAATGCAGCCAGTTGTTCTTGTAAAATAGTTGCTGCATTACGAATAGCTGCTTCTGGATCAATCGTACCGTTTGTTTCTAACTCAATAACGAGTTTATCCAGATTTGTACGTTGTTCTACACGAGCATTATCAACAATATAGTTCACTTTATGAATTGGACTAAATGTCGCGTCTAATTGTAAACGACCAATTGGACGATCTTCGTCTTCATCAGTAATACGAGCAGTTGAAGGCTCATAACCACGTCCTTTAACAACTTTTAAAGTCATATTAAAGTCATTAGCTTTAGTAATATTTGCAATTACATGGTCAGGATTAATACATTCAACATTATGATCAAGTTGAATATCACCTGCTGTAACAACACATGGGCCTTTTTTACTGATAGTTAATGTAGCTTCTGTCGCAGTTTCCATACGAAGAGCCACACCTTTAAGGTTCAGCATGATGTTTACAACATCTTCCTGTACACCTTCCATTGTAGTGTATTCATGTAATACACCATCAATTTCAACTTCAACAATGGCACAACCTGACATCGAAGATAGTAAAATACGACGTAGGGCATTACCTAAAGTATGACCAAAACCACGTTCTAAAGGCTCTAAAGTCACCTTTGCATGGCTATCGTTAATTTGCTGTATGTCCACTATACGTGGTGTCAGAAATTCCTGTTCGGAGGCCTGCATGTATTGTCCTCTATAAAATCCAGTTAAATGCGTTAAAGATGGAACGACTCAAATATTACTTAGAGTACAGTTCTACAACTAAATGTTCATTGATGTCTGCTGATAAGTCACTACGTTCAGGAACATTTTTAAATGTACCTTCAAGTTTTGAAGCATCGACATCTAACCAATCAACAATACCACGTGTTTGTGCAGCATCCATTGAGCCCTTAATGCGCAATTGGTTTTTTGATTTTTCATTAATCGCAATAACATCACCCGCTTTTACTTTAATTGAAGGGATGTTTGATTTAACACCATTCAAAGTAATTGCTTTATGACGAACAAGTTGGCGTGCTTCTGAACGAGACGCACCAAAACCCATACGATAAACAACATTATCTAAACGTGTTTCTAAAAGTTGTAACAAGTTTGTACCTGTAGAACCTTTAACACGATCAGCAGTTTTGTAGTAGCTACGGAATTGACCTTCTAAGACACCGTAAGTACGACGTAATTTTTGTTTTTCACGTAACTGAGTAGCGTAATCAGAGTTACGGCTACGGCGTTGACCGTGTTGACCTGGAGGAAACGGACGATTTTCCATCGCGCATTTACTACCGAAACATTTTTCGCCTTTCAAGAAAAGCTTTTCGCCTTCACGACGACATAAACGACATTTTGAACCTAGATAGCGTGCCATAATTGTCTCCCGTTATACGCGACGTTTTTTCGGAGGACGACAGCCATTGTGTGGAATCGGCGTCACATCTGAAATGTTTGTAATTTTAAAACCAGTAGAGTTTAAAGCGCGGACAGCTGATTCACGACCAGGGCCTGGACCTTTAACATTTACTTCTAAATTCTTCATGCCAAATTCTTTGGCCAAATTTCCGCAACGTTCTGCAGCAATCTGTGCAGCAAAAGGCGTACTTTTACGTGAGCCACGGAAACCAGAACCACCAGCTGTTGCCCAACAAAGAGCATTACCCTGACGATCTGTAATAGTGATAATAGTGTTATTGAAAGAAGCGTGAATATGCGCGATACCGTCAGCAATATCCTTCTTGACCTTCTTCTTAGTACGACCTGATGTTTTGGCTGCCATAATATTTTTTAAAACCTTAAATTAAAAACTTAGCGTTTAATGGGCTTGCGTGGTCCCTTACGGGTACGAGCATTTGTTTTAGTACGTTGTCCACGAAGTGGTAAACCACGACGATGACGAATACCACGGTATGCACCTAAGTCCATTAAACGTTTGATATTCATGGAGATTTCACGGCGCAAATCACCTTCAATAGTGAATTTAGCAACCTCAGTACGCAGGTTTTCAACCTGGCCTTCATCGAGATCTTTAATTTTAGTCGATGGTGTTACACCCGCTTCAGAACAAATCTTTTGTGCGCGTGTGCGACCAATACCAAAAATCGATGTTAAAGCGATTTCTGCATGTTTATTGACCGGAACATTGATACCAGCAATACGAGCCATTGAGGCACTCCTACAAATTAAATATGACGCTCACAGGTGACCCCGCGAAAACGTGCAATTCTACGTATCCTCGCCCTTTCAAGCAAGACTTTTTAATACAAATTAGACTCTTTTTTACTGTATTTATCTTACGATAATTCAGCAAAATAGCCTTAATTAACCTTGACGCTGCTTATGACGTGGATCTACACAGATCACACGAACAACACCGTGACGTTTAATAACTTTACAGTTACGGCATAACTTTTTAACTGAAGCACGAACTTTCATGCCGATTCTCCTAAAAGATAAACGTTTTAATTAACGCAGTAAGCCTGCTGAACCTGAACCACCCTTCAAGTTTGATTTTTTCATCAAACCTTCATACTGGTGAGACATGAGGTGCGACTGTACTTGCGACATTAAATCCATTGTTACAACAACAATAATCAGTAGTGATGTACCACCAAAGTAGAAAGGCACATTCCAGTACACAATCATAAATTCTGGTAACAAACACACTGCTGTAATATATGCCGCACCAACTAATGTTAGGCGACCTAAAATAGTATCAATATGCTTAGCAGTTTGTTCTCCTGGACGAATACCTGGAACATAAGCACCAGAACGTTTCAGGTTATCTGCCGTTTCTTTCGGGTTAAACATTAACGCCGTATAGAAAAAGCAGAAGAATATAATCGCTACTGCATACATCAAAACATATAACGGTTGGCCGGGAGACAACATTGTCGCCACATCCTGAAGGAAACCAAAAGTGCCTTCAGTGCTGCCAAACCACCCAGCCATTGTTGCTGGGAATAAAATAATTGCCGAAGCAAATATTGGCGGAATAACACCTGCCATATTAATCTTTAAAGGTAAATGGCTGGTCTGTGCAGCATACATTTTACGACCTTGCTGACGCTTGGCGTAATGCACAGTAATCCGTCGTTGCCCTCGTTCCATAAATACAACGAATGCCGTGACTGCCAGAATCATGATGAACAGAATTAAAATAAAGCCTGAGCTTAATTCACCTGTACGACCTAATTCTAAAGTACCACCGATTGCTGAAGGTAAACCTGCAACAATACCTGCAAAAATAATCATCGATATACCGTTACCGATACCTCGTTCTGTAATTTGCTCACCTAACCACATCAGGAACATTGTTCCAGTGACCAAGGTGACAACTGTTGTAAAGTAAAAAATACGTAATACTTCTTCTTCACTACCATTAACAACCAAACCAGGTTGACGAGATAGAGCAAGTGCAACACCTAATGATTGGAATGTTGCTAAAGCCAATGTACCTAAGCGAGTGTACTGAGTAATTTTACGCTTACCCGCTTCACCTTCTTTACTTAACTGTTCTAACTTAGGATGAACCTTCGTTAGTAGCTGAACAATAATCGACGCAGAGATGTAAGGCATGATTCCTAATGCAAACAGAGATAAACGCGATAATGCGCCACCTGAAAACATATTAAACATGTCGAGGATTGTGCCTTTTTGCTGCTCAACCATATCGGCTAATGCAGCTGGATCAATTCCCGGTACTGTTATGTAAGAACCAATGCGGAAAACCAGCAAAGCTCCAATCAGAAAAAAAATACGTTGGCGTAGTTCTTTGAACTTACCGCCGGCACCTGCCGACATAGCTGATTGAGTTGCAGACATTCGTTTACTCTTCTATTTTGCCGCCAGCTGCTTCAATTGCTGTACGTGCGCCTTTCGTCACACGAATGCCTTTGAGAGTAACTGCTTTTTTAACTTCACCTGAATCCATAATCTTAACGTGCTTAATGCTCTTAGCGATTAAGTTTGCTTCTTTTAATACTGCAATATCAATAATATCTGCAGTTAAAGCATTTAATTCATTCAAACGGATTTCATCAGTAACACGTGCTAAACGTGAAGTGAAACCCACTTTAGGTAAACGACGTTGTAAAGGCATTTGACCACCTTCAAAACCGATCTTCGTTTGACCACCTGAACGAGATTTTTGACCTTTATGACCGCGGCCACCTGTCTTGCCTAAGCCAGAACCAATACCACGTCCACGACGTTTTGGATTTGATTTTGAACCAGCAGCAGGTTTAAGTGTATTTAAAAACATCTTAGTCCTCCTGAACCTGTACCATGTAATAGACCTTATTGATCATCCCACGCGTACAAGGGGTATCTTCAACTTCTACAGTTTGGTGCATACGACGCAAACCTAGACCCGCAACACACGCTTTATGAGACTTTAAACGTCCCGCGGGGCTACGTACTAATTTAACTTTAATTTTATCGGCCATGATCTTATTCCAAGATATCTTTAACTGATTTACCACGTTTAGCAGCAACAGAATCTGGTGAACTCATGTCCGCCAAACCTTTGATTGTTGCATTTACAACGTTGATTGGATTATTCGTACCAATACATTTTGCTAATACGTTACGTACTCCAACAACATCGAATACTGCACGCATTGGGCCACCGGCGATAACACCTGTACCTTCAGAAGCAGGCTGCATGTAAACTTTAGCTGCACCAAACTCTGCAGTAATTGGATACTGTAATGTACCTTCAACTAATGGCACATCTTTTAAATTCTTACGTGCATTTTCCATCGCTTTTTGAATCGCTACAGGTACTTCACGTGCTTTACCACGACCAACACCTACTTTACCGTTTCCATCACCAACAACTGTTAATGCTGAAAAACCAAAAATACGACCACCTTTTACAACTTTTGCGACACGACGAATGTTAACCAAACGTTCTTGTAAGCCGTCAGTTTGTTGTTGCTGACCTTTGTCAAATCCTGCCATAGTATTAAACCCTTAGATTTTCAGACCGGCTTCACGAGCCGCGTCAGCCAGTGCTTTAACACGGCCATGATATTTGAATCCTGAGCGATCAAACGCAACCGAAGTTACACCTGCTGCTAATGCTTTCTCAGCAATCGCTTTACCTACTGCTGTAGCAGCATCGATGTTACCTGTGTACTTAACCTGACCTTTCATGTCAGTTTGTACTGTTGAAACACTTGCAATCACTTCACTACCACTCGCAGCAATAACCTGCGCATAAATATGGCGAGGTGTACGGTGGATTGAAAGACGAGGCACTGCAAGCTCGCTAATCTTAGCGCGAGTTTTACGTGCACGACGTATACGAGACGATTTCTTATCCATCTTTTTATCCTACCCTACTTCTTCTTAGCTTCTTTACGAACAATATGTTCACCAGCGTACTTCACACCTTTACCTTTATAAGGCTCTGGTGGACGGTAAGCACGAATATCTGCTGCCACTTGGCCAACAACCTGCTTATCAATTCCGCGAATAATAATTTCAGTCTGACTTGGTGTTTCTGCAGTAACACCTTCTGGTAACGAATAGTTAACAGGGTGCGAGAAACCTAAAGTTAGATTTACTGATTTACCTTCTGCTTTTGCACGATAACCAACGCCAACTAATTCAAGCTTCTTTTCGAAACCAGTCGTCACGCCAACCATCATACTGTTTAACAATGAACGCGCTGTGCCCGCTTGTGCAGCCGCATTATCTGCGCCTTCACGAAGAAGGATTGTTAAAACATTGTCGTCTTTCTTAATATCGATGGACTTATGAAGCGTATGCTCCAAAGTGCCTTTTGAGCCTTTCACGTTGACAGCATTATCTTTAATGCTTATTTCAACGCCTGTAAGTATCTCAATTGGATTTAATCTAGCCATGTTCGTTATCTCAACTCTTTATTGTACGGTACAAAGAATTTCACCACCAAAGCCTGCTTTGCGCGCTGCGCGATCGCTCATCAAACCTTTAGAAGTTGAAATAATTGCCACACCTAAACCACCCATAACTTTAGGTAGTTCGGTTTTACCTTTATAAATACGTAAACCTGGACGGCTTATGCGTTTAATATTTTCAATTACTGGCTTGCCCTGATAATATTTTAAATCAATATTTAAAACAGGCTTTGCATCAGCTTCAGCTTGTGCAAAATCAGTAATAAAACCTTCGTCTTTCAAAACTTGTGCAATTGCACGCTTTTGTTTTGAATCAGGCATGTTCACGTTCAACTTACCCGCAGATAAAGCATTGCGGATGCGCGTTAACATGTCAGCTATCGGATCTGTCATCATAATCTTATACCTCTACCAACTGCCTTTACGTAAACCAGGAACATCGCCACGCATTGTGTGTTCACGTAATTTATTACGACATAAAGCAAATTTACGATAAACGCCATGCGGACGGCCCGTTATACTACAACGACGACGACCACGGCTTGGACTCGCATCACGCGGCAATTTTTGTAACTGCTGCTGCGCTTCCATACGTTCTTCATATGAAATATTTGCATCTTTAATCGTTGCTTTTAACGCTTCGCGCTTAACTTTGTATTTAGCAACTGTTTTAGTACGCTTTACTTCGCGTGCAATCATTGAACTCTTAGCCACGAAATTACTCCTTAGCCTTTTTTAACGGAAGATTAAATGCCGCCAATAACGCGCGACCTTCTTCGTCAGTTTTTGCTGTAGTAGTAAAAGTAATATCCATACCACGTAGCGTATCAATTTTATCGTAATCAATTTCAGGGAAAATAATTTGTTCACGAATACCCATGCTGTAGTTACCACGACCATCAAATGATTTTGGATTTAAACCGCGAAAATCACGAATACGCGGAATAGCAATACTAATCAGACGGTCAAGAAACTCATACATTTTTTCACGACGTAAAGTCACTTTACAACCAATCGGCCAACCATCACGAATTTTAAAACCCGCAATTGATTTACGTGCGTTACGAACAATTGGTTTTTGACCAGCAATTTTGGTCATATCCGTAACTGCATGTTCCATAACTTTTTTATCCGCTACCGCTTCACCAACACCCATATTTAGAGTGATCTTGGTAATGCGTGGAACCTCCATAGCACTCTTGAAAGAAAACTCGTCTTGCAGTTTTTTAACAACAGTCTCTTTGTAATATTCTTGTAACCTTGCCATCTTTATTGCAACCTATTTTGATTACTGATTCTTATATTATTAAGAATCAAGCACTTCGCCATTTGATTTGAAATAACGTACTTTACGACCGTCTTCCAACTGCTTGATACCGATACGATCAGCTTTACCTGTCGCAGCGTTAAATAAAGCAATATTTGAAATAGCCATAGGCATTTCTTTATCAATGATTCCACCTGGTGCACCAGCAGCCGGATTAGGCTTCTGATGTTTTTTCACCATGTTGATACCATCAACAAGTACACGATCAACGTCCAGCATTACGCGTGAAACAGTACCGCGTTCGCCTTTGTCTTTTCCTGTGATAACAATTATGTCATCACCTTTTTTAATTTTCTGCATCGTCTTACTCCGCCTTACAAAACTTCAGGCGCTAATGAAATAATCTTCATAAAGTTCTCGCCACGTAACTCACGAG
>VAPM010194855.1_pt1 | contig 13443 bp, 9 predicted proteins | sample 3395091 | NCBI WGS metagenome assembly VAPM01 (sample SAMN08290445, study PRJNA428436) | hydrothermal vent metagenome | isolation source: Deep-sea hydrothermal vent chimney 3 | place: Pacific Ocean: Juan De Fuca Ridge | reverse complement strand
TTGTCGGGGTTGAGTGCATGCATTGCTGGTACTGAGCATAAGGTTACCGATGAATGTTTCGGCTTTGACATCCTGCATCGCCCTATCTCCCCCCTGACGTGTAAGCCGCAATTAATTCGCAATATTTTTTTGGCAATTCTTCACTACCTTTAAGCAGATCCTGAGTTGCCTGTAGAATGAGTTTTCCACTTCCAGGAAATTTCTCTAAAATACCTTCAGGGTCAGCATCTTTAGGTATATCGGATATGAATGGCAATTTACTTATCCAGGCTTAATATTTCAATCACTTTTGCCTGAGCTAACTCTAATTTTGACCAAGGTACGCTCAATTCAAGATGTGCGAGCGAGGCGGTCGCTAAGCTGGTGAAAGCATGTTGACGATAAAAAGATTCGCCATCAGCTAAATGCACAAGCTCGCTTAATCCGGGGTTGTGACCGATGATTAACAGTGAGTTTATGTTTTTATTTTGCTCTCTGACGATATCAAGTAAGGTCTCTAGACTGGCGTTATAGAGACGATCATCGTATTGTACCAGATCAGTACGTCCCCCTACTGCATTCATCACGTATTGCGCGGTCAGTTTTGTTCTTTCTGCAGTAGAGCATAAGACCAAATCAGGTAAAACCTCTTTTTCCTTCAAACGCGAGCCCATTGCAGATATATCACGCCCCCCCTGCGCACTCAATACTCGTTTTTTATCCGCTTCCCCCTCACCAAACGGCGAATGACCATGACGTAATAAGTATAATTGCTTATTCATACTTCCTCCCAAAAACAAACGCCGCTCTAAACTTGGAAAATCAATTAACCCACGGTACATAATTACTATGCAAAAAATAGGACAGGACGTGACCTAAATCAATATCTCACACTCTGCATTCGCGTCCAACTGCGTTTTCTAGATTAATTTGGTATAGTTCTATCACAGAAGCAGGATCTCGGATATACTAGCCGCGCTAAACAAGCGCCCGTAGCTCAGCTGGATAGAGTAACTGGCTTCGAACCAGTTGGTCGGGAGTTCGAATCTCTCCGGGCGCGCCATATCTCTTTAACACGATCCAGATTTCTATCAAATAATAACTTAGCAGTCATGCTTTGTAAGCAAGTAACCATTTTTACGATTTGAAAAACCTACATAAGACGGACACTATCCAGGTAAAATAGCCGAGGGTTTTCATTTTTACTTAAAAATAAAATCATTTTTCTAATTCGGCTGAGATCTAGCAATCGAGATTTTGGACCTGCGGCAATTTTCGCCAGTGGAATCAGGAGCGTGGTTGTCCCCTCCCCGATCTGAAACTCACCATTATATCTTTCAGCATATTTCGGAAAAGCGTTCACACCATCATCAATGCGAAGATTCATGTTAAATGCGGTACCCGGATTATACAACGTCATCGTCAAGGTTTTATATTTTCGCCAATTCTGGTCACCAGCAGCATAGCGAACACCAAGCCAAACCCCTTTATTGACCTCAACCTGCAGTGAGTTGAAACCAGACACAACATGCTGATCTGATAATGAAACCCGAGTGTGTTGTCCATGCGCACTCCACAGCTTGGTCTCTAATTTATGTTCAAAATCACCCAGCAGTGGAAATTGTTGCTCTCGCCACCAGAGCGAGCGCCATTCAGACCATACCGGCTGTACGATCCAACCCACCGCCAATACAAGCAAAAACAGAGACACCACCTTCAGTAATGGGCTTTTCACCCTACGCCAAACAAGCATCCCGCTTAATGCGATGAACGTACCTAGTAAACTAAGCTGTATGTCTGCCCATGAAGCCGTCCTACCAAAATAGGGTTGTAATCCCTCAATGCCAACCATAAGCAGTATCGAAAATAAGCCCGACACCCTTGTTGCTTGCCATTTTCCATGGTGCTCCATCGCCAGATAGAGTAAACTGCTCAATAAAATAAAGGCAAAACCATGCCCTGCATCCATCGTTTTTCTAATGACATCGGGATTCGCACTCGGCTTGAATGATGCAAAGGCAAGCAGCATAAAAACCCCTAATACTAAAAAAAGCGCAATAAGATAGCGCCGTTTACCCCCTGTGATTAAATTAAGCCCATTCACGGTCAATAATCCTTATCTGTACCTTGGCTTATAATGAAAAAAGTTAAACTATTATCAAGCTCAGTAAAATTGTTCACGTAATTTATGAATTTTATCTCGGATATGAGCCGCTTCTTCAAACTCCAGATCTTTAGCATGTTGATACATTTGTCGCTCTAAGCCTTTGATCTTTTTTTCTAATTCGGCTGGCGTAGTGTAACCAACCTCAAGTTTGGACTCTGCAATTGAAAATGGCTGACTTTCGCTATCCTCCTTATTGGTGTTGGCGTAAGCACCTTGCATCACGTCCTGGATAGCTTTGACGACACTGGTGGGCGTAACGTTATGCTTTTTATTGTACTCTTGTTGCTTCTCACGACGACGCTCGGTTTCATCCAGGGTTAAACGCATTGAGCCTGTGATCCGGTCTGCGTACAAGATGGCCATGCCATTTAAGTTTCGTGCAGCACGACCTATGGTTTGGATCAAAGAGCGATAAGACCTTAAAAAACCTTCTTTGTCTGCGTCTAAAATAGCAACCAGGGAAACTTCTGGAATATCAAGACCTTCTCGCAACAAGTTAATGCCAACCAATACATCAAATTTGCCTTTGCGCAAGTCTCTGAGAATTTCCATACGTTCTACTGTATCAATATCAGAGTGTAAATAGCGTACTCGCACGCCATGATCCCCCAGGTAATCGGTTAAATCTTCAGACATCCTTTTGGTCAGTGTGGTCACCAAAACCCGTTCTCCTTTGGCAGCACGTTTGTTAATCTCTGATAAGACATCGTCAACCTGAGTTGTTGCCGGACGAACGTCTATTTGCGGGTCGATCAAACCGGTGGGGCGCACAACTTGCTCAATGACCGCACCCGATTTTTCGTTTTCGTAAGACCCGGGGGTCGCGGATACGTAGACGGCCTGAGGCACAAGCCGCTCAAATTCCTCAAACTTTAGAGGGCGATTATCTAAAGCGGAAGGTAAACGAAAACCGTAACCTACAAGATTTTCTTTGCGTGATCTGTCTCCTTTATACATGGCACCGAGCTGTGGCACCGTCACATGGCTTTCATCAATCACCACCAACGCATTTTTTGGAAAATATTCGAACAAAGTCGGGGGCGCTTCTCCGGCCTCACGACCTGACAAATAACGACTATAATTTTCGACACCCGAGCAATAGCCCAACTCAAGTATCATCTCGATATCAAAACGAGTACGCTGTTCCAGACGTTGTGCTTCAACGAGTTTATTTACCGAATTAAACTGTTCTAAACGTTCTTTTAATTCAACTTTTATCGATTCCACTGCATCCAGCAATATCTGTCGAGGCGTAACATAATGACTTTTAGGGTAAATAGTCACTCGAGGAATACGTTGTAACACCTGCCCTGTTAGCGGATCAAACCAGGCGAGTGACTCGATCTCTTCATCGAACAACTCAACTCTTAAAGCTTTAATCTCCGAGTCGGCGGGAAAAATATCGATGACATCGCCGCGCACTCGATAAGTCCCTCGTTGTAACTCCATATCATTGCGTTTGTACTGCAGTTCCGCCAAACGACGCAATACCGCACGCTGGTCAATCAAGTCACCCCGCACCAAGTGTAAAACCATACTGAGATAGGTTTTGGGATCGCCCAAGCCATAAATGGCAGAGACAGTAGCGACGATAATCGTATCAGGACGTTCCATAATGGCCTTAGTGGCCGACAGCCGCATCTGCTCGATATGCTCATTAACCGAGGCGTCTTTTTCGATAAAAGTGTCAGAAGAAGGGACATACGCTTCAGGCTGATAATAATCGTAATATGAAACAAAATATTCCACCGCATTATTAGGAAAAAACTCTCTCATCTCACCATAAAGCTGAGCGGCCAACGTTTTATTCGGTGCCAAAATCAACGTCGGACGCTGCACTTTTTCAATCACATTGGCAATAGTGAACGTTTTCCCCGATCCGGTTACACCTAGCAGGGTTTGATGTGCCTCACCCGCTTCTAGACCTTCGGTCAATTCTTCAATCGCGGCGGGTTGATCCCCGGAGGGAGAGAATTCCGATTTAAGTTGAAAATGACGTGACATATGTTTTGTTTGATTTTTTCGGACTAGTGCGAAGTATGCAAGCTATTTTTCCCGCTACGCACAGTGAGTCGTTAGTAAAGTCGATGACAAATTTGAATTAAACCTATCACCTAAATTCTACAAGTGACCGTATTTACGCAGTGCAAGCTCTTGATTTTCAGAACGAATAACAACTTTGAGCATCATCACTTATGTGATGACTGAAAAGTTTCATATCGTTCTACGGATCAAGAGCTTGGTGCTGAGTGAATGTGAGCACTTGCAGGATCTAGGTATCATATCACTAACAACCCACGCTGACCTAGGAGGCTGTCCGAGAATAGAGAAGCGACCCTAACGGAGTGAAATATAAGAAGGATATATTTCATTGTTTTATTTATATGATTTTATGCCCTTTGCGGGTGCAAAATGGCTTTCACTCCACAAGGGGGTATTTGTATTTTCGGACAACCTCCAAGACCCTATGTCGATGACGCTATTCCAGTTTACACAAAAAAGGACATGAAAAATAATATGAATTTGAGCAATGAGCAGTTTAACTCAACGAATTATTGAGATTTTTCTGTAGCGAGCAAGGGTCATAAATTGTATGATATAAGCTCTCCGTTTTTAAAACAAAATGTAGGATCATATCGTTGAATCTAGAACTGTCATCCCGCGTTAACAAAGTTCGCCCTTCCGCCACATTGGCCGTCACTGCCCGCGCTTCGGAGTTACGGGCACAAGGATACAATATCATCGGATTGGGTGCGGGAGAACCAGATTTCGATACCCCTCAACATATTAAAAAAGCCGCAATTGCAGCCATTAACGCAGGCATGACTAAATATACGGCTGTGGATGGCACCGCTGAATTAAAACAAGCTATAATTAATAAGTTTCAACACGACAACCAGCTCCATTATCAAACAGAGCAAATACTGGTTTCATCGGGCGGAAAACAAAGCTTTTTCAATCTGGTTCAAGCCTTACTTAATGCTGGAGATGAAGTCATTATTCCGGCACCTTACTGGGTATCCTACCCCGATATGGTGTTATTGGCTGATGGCATCCCTGTTATTATAGAAACCAGCATCGACCAACACTTTAAAATCACAGCTCAGCAGTTAGCGGACAATATTACCGCTAATACGCGCTTGTTCGTTATTAACAGCCCCACCAATCCGACTGGCGCAGCGTATAGCGCCGATGAGCTTTCCGCTCTGGCGGCCGTCCTGTTACAACACCCCCATGTTCTAATTGCAACCGACGATATGTATGAACATATTCGCTGGGATAACACGCCGTTTATTAACATTTTGAACACCACGCCTGAACTGTATGAGCGAACCCTTGTATTAAACGGGGTATCCAAAGCCTACGCCATGACGGGATGGCGCATTGGTTATGCTGGCGGACCTAAATGCTTAATCAGAGCGATGAAAACAATACAATCACAGAGTACCTCGAACCCCTGCTCTATTTCACAGGCTGCCGCTGTCGCCGCGCTCACAGGGGAAAAAAGCTGTATCTACAGCATGGTTAAGGCATTCAAAGAACGACATGACTATGTCGTACACAAACTCAATAGCATCAGCGGCATTCAATGTATCCCTTCAGTCGGTGCCTTCTACGCCTTTCCTCAAATGAGCGCGCTAATCGAACAAGTGGAAGGGGTCAACAATGATGTCGAACTGGCATCGCGCCTGCTCGATGAAAGTGGTGTAGCTCTGGTACCAGGATCCGCATTTGGTGCGCCAGGATACATGCGACTCTCTTTTGCCACGAGCATGGAAAACTTGACAACGGCTTTAGATCGAGTCGAGACCTTTGTTAAGCAACAAGCCTAGTCCGTATCGTTATTTATAGCAGGAATTGCTGTTTTTCGTGTACGTTCCTAGCCTCCTCGCTCGCCTTGACGTATATTCACTAACTTACCATTTTCAAAAGTCAGTATGCGCAAAAAACGGGTAGGGCCAAAATTGTATGTCCATTCGTCGACAATAATGGTGGTGCGTTGTTTACTGCCTTTTACATTATCCACCCGATATTCTTCACGAGCATCTTTGAAGTAAGGCGTTCCACATTTAAACATAATTTCGCTTTTGCTATGACGAAGTCTTAACTCTTTAGGTCTACAGGGTCGCTTTGGATAATCTGCATTAAATCCATAATCACCTAAATCGATAGACACCAAGTTGCCGTTTTCAAAATTTAAATAGCGGATTAACGCTTGCGAGCCTCGATTATAAACCCATTGTTCTCGGGTTATTTTTGCGACCGAAAATGGGCTGTTTTCGGGCCATAACTCTGATTCAGAGTATTCTCGCCAACTGGGTTCACCACATTTTCTAAAAACCTCTGCTTTGGAATTACCCGTTGACACTAGTTTTTGACCGCACCTGAATGAACCGGCTAACGACATTGTTGTGTTTAAAACAAAAAAGAGTACACAGCACGCTATAAATAGATTCTTTCTCATAGGTTACACTCTGACATTCAGCTTTTGTTTGAAATTTATTATAACATCAGATTTCTTTACAATCATTACGGGTATAGGCAAGGGACGACAAACATAAACAACGATTGCCTATCGTTAAGCCTCTTAAGCTCGCATAAACTATGCAACATGATGTCACCAACCATAAATCGATGCGCTTCAGCTAAAGGTATTACGCTAATAGAACTGATCGTGACTCTCTCGCTTATTTCAATACTTACGGCAAGCGCTGCCCCCAGCTTTAGTTCCCTACTTCGAGAAAACCAACTCAACGATCAAACCACAAAACTGACAAGAGCGCTACATTATGCACGAAGCCAGGCACTTACACTGGGACAATCTGTCTTAGTCTGCCCGTTAAACCGTATATTGAGTTGCTCAACGCCCCATACCAAAACATGGACACAAGGCTGGCTCGTTGCAGTGGATCAAAATCACAATCGAAGTTTTGACGCGCAAAACGACAGGGTACTCAGGCTATTCCAAAATCAAAAAAAGCATGTTCAGATCATATCCAATCGCAAGACGATTGCTATTTTTTCACCCGATGGCAATGCTAGTGGCAGTAATCGAACATTTCAGCTTTGCCACAAATATGATAATCTTGTTGCCAGAAAAGTAGTGCTCTCCAATAGCGGCAGAAATCGCTTTATTATATTAAACAATCAAACCTCTAGCGAAAGCTGTGTATTGTAGGAACCAGCGGCTTTTTAGCCGCGATGTTTCAAATTGGATCGCAAAACGAATAAATACGACCTAAATTTGAGCGCCATACCGGAAAGTTATCACGTACCCGTTTCTAACATAGAGTCTTACAATTTATTTTCATGCTCAGCATAGCCTAGAAATTCCAGCATTTCTTTCTTGCGTTTAATCGTATCTTTGTAACCTAAGTCTATAAGTTCTCGGCAATAACCTCTTTCAAATAAGAGATAGCTGATCAGGTTAGAGCCATTTTTATTCAACGCCCCCACGCTTTTTAATAACATTCGCAAGGCCCAAGGTAACTCGCCAGTATAACGAGAAGCAATACCACGAATATCTTCTCCAGGTGAGATCACCATGACATCCACGGAACGTAAACTGACGTTCCCCTCGTCCAAGTGATGTGACGGAATCATGCTAACGGTTTTGTTTATGCGTGTCAGGCGTTCTAAATCAGCTTCTAGGCTATCGAGAAAAATACTATCCAGAGTATGTCCTGCGACCTGAGCCAGAGAAGGGTAACTCGTGGTTTTAAGTCGAACGGGCGTATCTTCTTTTTCATGACGGACGCCAATAACCAACACTCGATCTGCCCCCAAGTGAAGTGCCGGGCTAATAGGTGCAACTTGACGCATAGAGCCATCACCAAAATATTCTCGCCGCAGCTTAACCGCTTCGAAGACAAAAGGAATGGCCGATGAAGCCAATAAATGTTGAACCGTAATTTTTGCAGGAATACCTAAGCGTTGGACTCGACGCCAGGGTTTAAGCTCTGCATGACCTTGATAAAAAATAAAAGACTGCCCGGAGGTATAGCCCGAAGCCGTAACACTGAAGGCTTTTAGGTCCCCCCGGTCAATAGATGCTTGTATCTGTCCACAGGGCACCAGACGCTGCAATAATTGCGCTAAAGGACGGCGGTCTAACAAGGCATTGGGACTAAAGCGGCCCAACCCCCCTAACATCATGGCTGACAGCCAATGCGCTCCGCTTTTAACAATACCCCAAGTACTGGCCTCAAAAACATGGCTCACCCTGAAGTGGCGCCAGACGCGCAATAACCTCTTTACTCCTAAGGTAAAGCGGCCCGCATTAATAGCTAGAACCGCACCATTAATAGCACCCGCCGAGGTGCCGCAAATCACTTGAAACGGATTACTGGCTCGACGGGGCAAGCATTCACTAATGGCCTTGAGTACACCGACCTGGTATGCAGCCCTGGCTCCGCCACCCACTAAAATGAGTCCAACTACGGGTTTTTTTGGATTATCAGCTTGATTTTGCTCCTGCACCATTTGAAACCTTCCTTAGCTTACACTTATAGCCTCTTGTCTGTAAGATCGACAGTTTTAAACGTAAACTAAAGCACAAGTCATGACGGGTATTTAACCATGACGTCTGAAAATTTATTGGGCTGGAGAACAAACGAAAAAACCAGGTAAAAACCTGGTTTTTGAAAATGGCTCCCCAGCGCGGACTCGAACCACGGACAAGGTGATTAACAGTCACCTGCTCTACCAACTGAGCTACTGGGGAATTGCTAATGTTGGAATGCCGCGTATGTTACCCATCTCCAGCGTCAGGGTCAATAGAGAAGTGTCAATTGTTTGATTACACACTTAGGAACGTACACGAAATACCTTTCCAGACTTGAAATTTCGGCTTTATCTCCTGAGTGCCTTTATCGGTGTTTTTCAAAGGTGCTATCTCCCCCCCATTCAGAATGACCAAATACAAACTAAATCTGAGTCCCAAATCCGGAAATTATTACGTGCGCGTCCCTTAAACTATTCGTCGCTAAGGGGAGGATGATGTTAAAATTACAGACTTTTCCGGAACACAGACTCAAACTGCCCCTAGCAATGAAAAAAAAACCACCGATCAGCGAAGAAGATCTCGCTTTGTTTCGCCAGGAAATGAAATCTGTGCGACCGCTGAACTTCGATACTACAGACGTGCATCGACACCTGCCCCCTAAACCTGCCCCTCTTCCAAGGCAGAGAGCCAGTGACGAGTCCCGCCTTCCTGTCGATAGATTATCAGACCATACCTGCGACAATGTGGTTGAAGCGGGCGATTTGCTCTTTTTTTCCCGTCCCGGCTTACAACATCGACAATTGTTAAAATTGCGTAAAGGTCGATTCAATGTGGATGCCGAATTAGACTTGCATGGCCTTAACAGCAGTATGGCACGCCAACAACTACTGTACTTCATTGCAGAGTGCCAAAATAAAAATATCCGTTGTGCCCGCATCATTCATGGCAAAGGTTTGAGTTCCAGACACTCGATTCCAATTCTTAAAAATCGAATCAACACCTGGTTGAAGCAATTGGATGCCGTGCTGGCATTTTGCTCGACCCCCTTGCACGATGGTGGTACCGGCGCGGTTTATGTGCTCTTGAAAAAATAAAATAACTTGAATAACATGTCTAACGCACAACTCAACGCATTAAAAATTGATCTGCCCAAAAACCCTCGCAACCGGAGCATCTGGCCACCATCATGGGGGAGTGCGACCGGACTGGCAATAGTTCAAGTCGCGCAGCGTCATAATGGCCCCCTCATCATTATTACAGAAGATACACCGCAAGCTAATCAGCTAGAATACGAAATCCAGTTTTTCCTTAATCACAGTGACGAGATTCCTGTTTTTCCCTTTCCTGATCGCGAAACGCTACCTTATGATCTTTTTTCTCCACATCAAGATATTATTTCTCAGCGACTTGAAACACTATACCACTTGCGTAGCCTGAAAAAAGGGATTGTTATCGCACCAGCTTCGACGCTGATGCACCGGCTTCCCCCCGTGTCTTATTTAACAGGCAACAGCTTAATATTGGATCAAGGTCAGACACTGGATATCGACACCATGCGGTTGCAACTAGAACAGCATGGCTACCAATCTGTTTCCCAAGTTATGGAGCATGGCGAATACACGACTAGAGGCAGTATTTTGGATATTTATCCAATGGGTTGTCCGAACCCCTTTCGTATTGAATTATTTGACAATGAAATTGAGACTATTCGTACATTTGACCCAGAAACACAACGTTCCATCGAAAAAGTCACACAAGTACGTACCTTGCCGGCACGCGAATTCCCGCTCAACAAAAATGCTATTGCCCAATTTCGCCAACGTTTCAGGGATTCATTTACCTCTGACCCAAAACATTCAACGATTTATAACGATGTCAGTGACGGTCTGGCACCTGCCGGCATTGAATATTATCTGCCACTTTTTTTTAATACCACAGCAACAATTTTTGACTATCTCGCAGAATCGACCCTGATCATTACCGCTTCAGGGCTTGAACGTGCCGCAGACCAGTTCCGACAAGAAACACACCATCGTTATGAGCAACGACGCTATGATATTGAACGCCCTATTCTAGAACCTTCGCAAATTGTTTTGCAAACTAACGAACTGTTCACACACATCAAACGCTTTTGTAGAATAAGCCTAGGCACAACAGAACCAACAGAGCCTGATACACGATTGCTACAATGTGCAGCGCCCCCTGACTTGCCAATCAATGCACGTGCAACTCAACCTTTGACGGCTTTGCTCAATTTCATACAAAACTTTCAAGCTGGTCGGATATTAATCGCGGCTGAAACAACCGGACGACGAGAAACTTTATTGGAATTGCTGGCTGATCATGCGCTACTACCAAAACAATACCTGAACTGGGATAGTTTCTTAAATGGTGATGCGGCTCTGGGCATCACGGTCGCCCCACTAGACCAAGGCTTGCTCCTGGAGCATCCCAAACTTGCCGTTATTACAGAGCCTCAACTTTTTGGCGAACAAGCCATGCAACGGCGGCGGCGTAAAACACGCGAACACAACATGGAGACGGTGGTCAGAGATCTTGCCGAATTGCATCATGGCACACCTGTTGTACATGAAGAACACGGAGTCGGTCGTTTTATCGGTTTGCAAACATTAGAAATTGCTAACCTACCAACCGAGTTTGTTACTTTGGAATATGCCGGTAACGATATACTCTATGTTCCAGTCTCATCTTTACATTTAATCAGTCGTTATAGCGGTGCCGCTCCCGAGAAAGCCCCGCTACATCGACTGGGCAATGACCGCTGGGAAAAAGCAAAAGAAAAAGCCGCTAAAAAAGCCCTGGATGTTGCTGCCGGCTTGCTGGATATTTACGCTCGACGAGCAGCACAACAAGGTTATGCTTTTAGCAACTCAAGCAGTCAATATGCTACCTTTGCTGCAAGCTTTCCCTTTGAAGAAACCCCTGATCAAGAACAAGCGATCAAAGCAGTCAAAAGCGATATGCTTTCAGATAAACCCATGGATCGCCTTATATGCGGTGATGTTGGCTTTGGCAAAACTGAAGTTGCAATGCGAGCCACCTTCATTGCCGCCAACGATGGTATGCAAGTCGCTGTACTTGTACCCACAACCCTACTCGCCCAACAACATTATCAAACCTTTCGGGATCGTTTCGCTGACTGGCCATTTCGTGTTGAAGTTCTTTCACGCTTTCGCTCTAAAAAAGAATCTGACGAAATACTCACTGGGCTGGAAAAAGGCACTGTTGACATCATTATCGGCACCCATAAATTGTTGCAAAAATCAGTAAAATTTAAAAACCTGGGTCTGTTTATTTTAGACGAAGAACACCGCTTTGGGGTGCGCCAAAAAGAGCAACTCAAAACGATTCGCGCTAATATTGATGTGCTTACGCTGTCGGCCACCCCCATTCCTCGAACCTTGAATATGGCCGTTTCTGCACTGCGCGATTTATCTATTATTGCCACCCCACCCTCACGTCGATTAGCGGTTAAAACCTTTGTACAACCCTGGAGTAATGCCACCATTCAAGAAGCCTGTTTACGTGAAATAAAAAGAGGTGGACAAGTTTTTTTTCTACACAATGAAGTCGAATCCATTGGTCGCATTGTGCGACAATTAGAAGAATTAATTCCGGAAGCTAAAGTACAGATGGGGCACGGCCAGATGAGTGAGCGGGAACTTGAACGCGTGATGCTGGATTTTTATCACCACCGTTTTAATATCCTGGTCTGCACAACTATTATTGAAACGGGAATCGACATTCCCACCGCCAATACAATTATTATTAACAGGGCAGATCGTTTCGGCTTAGCGCAACTTTACCAACTACGTGGCCGTGTTGGACGATCACATCATAAAGCCTATGCTTACCTGTTGATACCAAATAAAGGCGGCATGAGCAAGGACGCTGAAAAACGCTTGGATGCACTTTCTTCGATTGAAGAGCTGGGTGCAGGCTTTACACTAGCCGTTCACGATCTTGAAATAAGAGGGGCCGGAGAACTGCTAGGTGATGAACAGAGTGGACAGATTCAAGAAATAGGGTTTACCTTATACACTGAGCTATTAGACCGAGCTGTGAGCGCATTAAAAAAAGGCGAACAACCTGATTTACAAAAAAACCTGGATCCTTTTGCTGAAATTGACCTACATATCCCTGCCCTCATTCCCGATGATTACCTGCCTGATGTACACAGCAGATTAATACTATATAAACGAATTGCAAACAGCTCGGAGCAAAATGAATTAAGAGAATTGCAAGTAGAAATGATCGATCGCTTTGGTTTATTACCCATCGAAGCCAAAAATTTATTCGCTTTATCCAGCCTTAAGATTTTAGCACGACCTTTAGGCATCAAAAAAATAGACGGTGGCTCCCAAGGAGGACGCATCCTCTTTGATGCCAACCCTAACATTGACCCCATGAAAATTATCAAGCTCATTCAGGATCAACCTGAAAAATACAGATTCGATGGTGAAAATAAATTACGCTATATCACCGAACAGCCCGAAAGTCATCAACGCATAGCCGCCATACAGGAACTCATTCAACACCTCTCTCCACCCAACCCATGAGGCTAACACAACAAACCTTCCTTCCTTACTTAATTTTATCCGTTTGCAAAACCTCTAGTAACGGAGTCAGATGATTTTTGTAATGCTGCCAACGCCCAACAGAGTGACTATAAACAGGCTGTCGAACTTGATCATAGCTGGCCGTATTGACAAGCCGGTCATGTTTAAAAAATTGAGTGCAGCGCTCGTCCCAACCCACGTCGAGATACGCC
>VAPM010163695.1_pt1 | contig 13444 bp, 11 predicted proteins | sample 3395091 | NCBI WGS metagenome assembly VAPM01 (sample SAMN08290445, study PRJNA428436) | hydrothermal vent metagenome | isolation source: Deep-sea hydrothermal vent chimney 3 | place: Pacific Ocean: Juan De Fuca Ridge | reverse complement strand
TTCTGGCCATAAAGGTGCATCCATTACACGAAATATAACTTACCTTAAATTAAACCAGCTTAAAGATGATTTTAACGATATTATCTTCTATTTTATTGATAGCGATCAGGAATTTAAAGTTAATCCTGTTTTAGAAGATGGGGATATTACTTTTCATACACTAAACTATTTTCATCATCTGGATAGAATTTTCGCTAACAATGATGTTGAAGTATTTACTGGTAAAGTAGTGGGTGACCCACCCGTTTCACCTTCGGTTATGGCTGCTAATTTTCTGGATGATGTTTGCTCGTTTTTATTATCAGTATCTGCTTGTGATCCGGCTGGTTCCTGTTGTTTTCATGGTAACCGGCAGTATGACAATACAAATGGCGCGGCATACCATGATATGGCTGATTTGTTTGGGTTTAAAATAAAATCGGATACATTTAATTATTTCTGTGATTTAGATCTTCCACATACTAATAAAGCGTGTTTAAAACGATTTGCCAGCCAACTTGATCGGTTTTTTGATGGTGTACATTTAACACGCAAAAATTACTATCAATATGAAAACATACAAGAGAATGTGATTGCTGCACGCACGGTTTATACTGGGAATTTTGCCTTTACTAAATCTGCATTAAAATATTTTATTCCCTTTGCAAACTTAAAACTCCGAATGGCTGGGCCGACGATGGGGCGATTGATTAAAGATAAACTGGGTGATCGGTTTGTATCTGCAAATTTGCCCATGTTACATGAACGAACGGTTGAGCATATAGGGAAATCTGAATTTCGTACCGGCATTAAACATGATGAAGACAGTATTAACCTGCAAGGTGAATTTGAACGTCAGTATTTTGGGGATGTAATGTTGTTTTCAATAGAAGAATTGCTAAAGTCAGGTTATCCTGAAAAAGATTTGGCCAGAGACGATATTGAAAAGATTGTCTCGAAGAAGGAGGCCTTTTTACGTAAAAGTTATTTAAAAAAACTACATCAGGTTCAGGATAACATAAACAACCTGAATTCTATTTACAGAGAAAAATTCTATAATAATGGTTCAAAGATGGAAAGTATTGAGCGTTTTATTGCTAATATGGAACTCAATTTTTCAGATGCTTCATTCCCTTATCAGTTAGTCAGAAAAAATAATAGTAAAAGCCCACAATTAAAAAATATAATTAACGGGATTATGAATTATAAAAGTGAAATGGCAGTATGGATCAGGTTATTCGAATAATGAATATTTTTATTTTAAACACAGGGCGTTGTGGTTCAACAACTTTTATCAAGGCATGTCAGCATATTTCAAATTACTCGGCGGGGCATGAAACTCGGGTGACTAAAGTTGGTGTTAGTCGTTTATCCTATCCTGATAATCATATTGAAGCAGACAATCGTTTATCCTGGTTCCTGGGGCGGCTCGGTAAAAAATATGCGGATAATGCCTTTTATATTCATTTAACGCGAGATAAAGATAAAACAGCAGCCAGTTTTATTAAACGTGCGGACTTTGGCATTATGCAGGCTTACCAACAGGGGGTTTTGCAGGATTCTGAGATAAAACTTAATATTAATGATGTTGCCCGGGATTATATTGATACTGTTACTGAAAATATTAAATATTTTCTGAAAGATAAAACTCATAAAATGGAGTTTAGGCTTGGAAATGCAAATGATGATTTCAGGAAATTCTGGAAAAAAATTAATGCCGAAGGTGACCTTAATAAAGCGTTACAAGAGTGGCGTATTACTTATAATGCATCCTAGCTGATAACTTCCGTTATAAAGAAGAAAATTTAAAAATAGCACAACCCCGCTCAGTTTCTATATACTCATATTCTGCAGGTTGATATTGCTGCCGCCATTGGGTGATAATTTCCTGCTCATCTTCTCTGGCAGCATCATCGAGGAAAACGGTACAGTGCTCTGCAAAGAAAGGTTGCAAAACAGGCAGTGCCGGGTAGCGTGAGTTTTTTTGAATGTATCCATTGGGACCATCGATCACAACTAAATCAATTTCGGGCATATTGTTTTTATTAATTTTATACCATTGGTAATCGTGACCGCTCACTTGCATATGATGGAGTGGCGCATCAATGACGGTGGCATAGTTATCTAATCCGTATTGGCTGATATTTTTTCTTGTGCTGGCTGCATAGTCTGCTCCATTTTCCAGGCTAACCACTTTCCCACGCTGGTTTATTTCACAGCAGCGCGCCAGAATTAAAGTGCTCAGGCCGCTACTGCATTCCAGAATAGTCTGAGGCTTTCTGCTAAGACAATAGTCAGCGATAAGCTCCAGAAAATCAGCAGCCGCGGACCAATCCCGGGTATAGGGCAAGCTGCCCTTAAAGTTAAGTTTTTGGCTTAATGATTGATAGACATCCACTGAAGTGTTCACTTATAAATCCTGAATAGCTAAGTTTATGATAAATAGGCTATTTTAGTTGATTTAACTTAAATAAGTAACCAGATTTACAGTTTATCCTGCTGTGGGATGCAAAAAGATAAGTTTTCCTAAAGCTTTCAGTCGGTTTGCCGAAGTAATAGGTCTAAAACGTTAAAATCGTAAATAACGATTATTTCGTGTTATTAATAATAATCATTAAAAAAGGATAAAGTGAGTGAGTAGGTCATATCTAACCCCAAACCAGGTTGCAGAATTATTAATGGTGTCACCAGCAACGGTACGCCAATGGGCAGAAAAGGGAGATTTGAAAGCACTATTAACACCGGGAGGTCATCGCCGTTTTTTACCAGAAGATATTGAGCGATTTGCATTGCAACGTGGCTTAACATTGAATTCCAGAGACAGTGGCGCATTGCGTGTGTTGATTGTCGATGATGACGAACAAATAAGGTCGTATCTTGAACAGTTACTGGCCTGCTATCCGAGTCAGGTGGTCACACAAACTGCCAGCAATGGTTTTATGGCGGGTGTTATTGTTAGTGAGTTTTGCCCCCATGTGATATTGCTTGATTTAATGATGCCAGGTCTGAACGGCTTTCAGGTTTGTAAAGATTTGAAATCCTCACCCTCAACTAAAAATATACGCGTTATTGCGATGACCGGTTATCCATCAACAGATAATGTAGGTGAAATAATTGAGGCGGGTGCAGAAATATGTTTATCCAAACCCTTTTCCAGTGAGTTATTAAGGCAGCAGCTTGGCTTAATTAAAGTTGAAGCTGTGTAACTTTAGCAAAGTGATGAACGTGGACTACTTCAGGATTTATACAAACAAACCAATGGCAACCCTGCCCAATTTTGTACGTTATTATCTTCTTGAAATATTCATACTATTGAGCATCTTTTTTTCTGTTTATGCTCCCGAAGCAAGAGCAGAGGATATCCCTGCTTACGATAGAGAAAATGTTACCGCTGTGGTGGTGAAAAACTTCCCACCTTATTACTCAGTAGATGCAAAGGGTAGGCCGCAAGGGTTTGCGATTGATGTTATGAATGAGTTAGCAAATATTGCCAACTTGAAAGTTAAATATATTGTAAAGGATAACTGGAAACAAACAGCGACAGTCCTTCAAAATGGTGGTGCTGATTTAATTCCAAATCTGGGTATTTCAAAGGAAAGAAGCAAGTATTTTGACTTTTCAAAACCTGTTGAAACATCACCTATATCAATTGCTGTGCGCACCGAGATAACAGATATTAATTCTGCAGCAGATCTAACAGATAAATATGTGGGTGTTGTGCATTTTAATGTTGGAGGCAAGATTGCAGACTCCCTGAATAATGTTAGTACGATTATTTATGAGCAGCCTGAGCATGCTTTAATTGGTTTACTTGCCGGACATGTTGACGCCATAATATATCCAAAATATGTTATGCAGAAAGTAGCACGTGATGCGAGGTTGGGTGAGCGTATAAGAATGATTCTTCCCCCCTTGAAAGAAATAAAAAGAGCCATTGCAGTGCACAAAGGAAATTCTGCATTATTAGTGAAGCTAAATAAGGCAATTACTACATTTATTCCATCTGATAAATATAATGAAATTTATCAAAAGTGGTATGGTAAACCTGTTCCTTTTTTAACAGTGAACAAGATCCTGCTGATTATGAGCATGGTTATTATTATAATTGTTATTTTACTGGTGTGGTGGCGTTACTATACTCTTATTACTGTAAATAAAGAATTATGTAAAACAATTGAAGCACGAGAATCTGCTGAACAGGCATTAACAGAGTCCAATGTACTACTGGAAAATGTACTTAATTCCACACCTGATTTTATCTTTGTAAAAGATAATAATCTTAAAATAATGCTGTGTAATAAAGCATATGCTGAAGCTGTTGGTAAAACTCCAGATGAGATGCTGGGTTTTACCGATATTGAAAATGGCTGGGATCTTGAACTGGTTAAAGGAAATTCTGCTAAAAATATTCGTGGATTTGAGAGTGATGATAAACAGGCATTAACAGGTCAACTGGTTCACAATCCTGATGATCCTGCCAATGTGGGTGGAGAAATCAGAATCTTTGATACGCACAAACTTCCCTTGCGTGATTCAAGCCAGAATATTATCGGCCTGTTAGGTGTTGCACGTGATATTAGCGAACGAAAGAATATAGAAAACACATTGCAACGAAAAAATATTGTGTTGCTTGCCTTAAGTTTAGTAAATGAAGCAGTAATTCATTATGATAAGGAACAAAACCTGCTAGATGAAGTTTGCCGAATAATAACTGAAGTGGCGGGTTACCGGCTGGCATGGATTGGCTTTAAACTGAATGATAAAATGAAAATGATTAAAGTTGCGTCTCAATCCGGCTATGAGAAAAATTACCTTGATAGCATAAAGTTAAGCTGGTCTGACACAGATGAAGGACAAGGGCCAACAGGTACAGCAATTCGAACCGGCAAGGCAAACTTTATTCGGAATATTATGGAAGATCCACGATATGAAATGTGGCGCGATAGTGCAGTAGAACGAGGCTACTGTTCCTCTATTGCGCTTCCTCTTAAGAGTAAAGGAAAAACTTTTGGCGCTTTAAATATTTATGCTGCCGAAGCGAATGCTTTTGATAAAGATGAAGTTCGTTTTCTTCAGGATTTAACAGATAATCTGGCTTATGGGCTTGTAAGCTTGCGATCAAATAATGAACGTAAAAAACTGGATCTGCAATTACAACAAGCACAAAAAATGGAATCTATTGGCTTTTTAACGGGTGGCATTGCCCACGACTTTAATAACATTCTGGTATCTATATTAGGGTTTACCAACCTTGCTCTGGAGCGTTTTGTGACCGAAGAACAGGGAGAATTACATGAGTATTTAACAGAAGTTGTGCACGCTGGCGAACGTGCACGCGACTTAATACAGCAAATGCTGGTCTTTAGTCGCACGGGGGAAGCCAGGGCCATTCCTTTGTCGGTTTTATCTATTATTACTGAAAGCAAAAAATTGTTACAAGCAGCGATACCTAGCAGTATCCACTTAACGGCAGGGGGTAACAATAATTTACCGGATGTTATATTTGACCCGGTACAGTTACAGCAAGTCATAATGAATTTATGTATTAATGCACGTGATGCGCTGAATGAAAAGGGTAGCATTAAAATTCATGCCAGCAGAAAGCTGATAGCAACAGAACCCCATCTTTTGTGTGTTGCCTGCCATAATATTATTGAAGAGGGTGAATATATTGAGTTGTCTGTGGTGGACAATGGTAGCGGAATGGATAGCGAAACCTTGAGTAAAATATTTGAACCATTCTTTACAACCAAGGATGTGGGGAAGGGAACAGGAATGGGCTTGTCTATGGTGCATGGTATTATGCATCAGCATGGTGGCCATATTTTAGTGGAGTCGGGAGAAGGAAAAGGAACAACAATTCAACTATTATTGCCTGTTGCTGAAGCTGTAATGACGACTGAGTCTGAACCGGAAGAGAGTAGCAAGCTAATCCTGGAAAATAGAAGTGCGAGTGCCCATATACTTGTCGTTGATGATGAAGAGTCGGTTGGTCGGTTTATGGGTGACTTGTTAGAAAGCCATGGTTATAAAACTACAATTATGAACAATGCAAAAACAGCACTTGAATTATTTTCAGATATGCCAGGTGAATTTGATCTTATGGTGACAGATCAAACGATGCCAGAAATAAGTGGTACAGAGCTGGCACAACAATGTTTATCCATTCGTACTGATTTCCCTGTGATTTTAAGTACCGGATACAGTGAAAAAGTAAACAGAGAAATGGCCATGGAAATGGGTATTCGTGGTTATATTGAAAAACCAATGAAGGCAGCAGCATTGTTTGCCTTGATTGAGACATTACTTGAAAATGAGATGGGCTAAATAAACAGTAGTATTTCTATTACTAATTTTGGGTATAAAGAGAAATTTTTCCGTTTTTTCCTATACTTTATATTTATATAGCCAGAAACAACAGTAGGATTGAATATGACGGTCAAGTACAGCTTTGTTAATAAAACTCGTAACAATATTAAATATTTAATAAACCAATATAAAATAGTTTTTCCATAGTCAGTTTATTATTGAGTCATTAAAATGGAATTTCTCTTTTTGACGGTGCCCGCCCATCATGCTGCACAGAATGATGCGGTTGAATTAAATACTAAACGGCTGAAACAATGGTTAGATGCCTTGCCTGTTATGGATGTTATAAAAACAGTGGAAAGTTTACATGCTGCTATCGAACCATTTAATGAACTCCAGATATCCGATGATGAGCGTTTAAAGCTGCTTGAGATATATTATGTGGTTATGGATGATATCCTGTTCTCGTATGATGATATGCGAATAACGATGTTACCCATATCGATTGAGGAGCGACGTAGTCTTAAAAATGATATTATGTGGTTATATCTATCATTGGCAAATGGATATAAGTCAATTGTAAAATCCGGTTTTGATAGTAAATTAAGTTCAGAGAAGAATACTACTTTACTCGTTAGTATCTATCGAGCAATGGAGCTGATTATTCAGGCGATGTTGTATGCTTTTCGTTCGCATGAAACACCGCCACCACTTTCTTATCTCGAAATAAACCAGCTTTATATGTATGCCGAGTTTTATCACGTTCTTGATACTAAAATAAAAAATATTAATTCAGGTCATCACTCAACGATTAATTCACTTTATAAACAAATACTACTTCTGGTTGCATCTGACCCATATAGGGTAAATTCCAATGAGTTAATTGAGATTTACTTTTTCCTTGAGAAATTTGCAACTTTGTGTGTTATTGAAAAGAGCGTTGATTGCAAAAGTGAAGAAGGCAAATACTTGATTGACCTTATGGAAGACAAGCCCCCACAGTTATATGAATATGCAGAAAAGCCGGCAACTTTGTTGTCACATCGTACTATTGATGTATGGCCTGTTGTACAGGCATTTGGTGAAGAACTTTCGGGTGAATATAATCTGGAAAGCTTTGGAGTAGAAAAATCATCTTCAGGACAATATAGCCTGAGCAGTTCGACTATGGAAAAACGGTTTGTTGAAATTCTCACTCAGCAGTTAATGGGGAAAATGAGCAGAGAGCATGAACGCCAGCCAGCAATAAGTAAGTGCCATGTTGCTATTGGTTTGTCAGCCATTAATTTTTATTTAATAAATAAAAGCAGGATAAAAGAACTAATAGAACCTGAAAAAACAGAGGGAATGACAGTTACCAGTATTGATTTTGAAGAACAGGCTGATTTTTCTCTGGATGTATGGCAGTTACGTGATAAGTCAGAATCCGGTTGCTCATTAACAATCAAAAAAAATATGCTAACGCAAGAGCTGGTAATTGGAGATGTTGCCGGTATTATTATTAATGATGCTAAAGGAAAAGCCCACATTCAGATTGTATTTGTGCGATGGGTTAGAGGCGATAATGATACGTTTAAAATGGGTGTGGAATTTATAAAGGGAAATGCAGCACCTGTAGTTTGCCACTGTGTTGGAGATAGCCAGTCTTACGATGGGCTCTATTTTTCATTTAACGAAGATAAGGGTTTGCAACCCCGTGTTCTTGTTGAAAATGGGGTGTTACAACAATCATCAAAAATTAATATGACTTTGAACGGTAAAGTTATTACCATTGAGTGTTCTTCATGTGTAGTTGAAACATCATTGTACTCACAATTTAACTACATAAGAGTACGAAACAAGTGAGTGTAGAGAATGCAATAATTATTGATATTGTTAATGCATCAGAAAAATCGTGCTATACAGTTGATATTATAGAAAACCTGTTAAAACAGCAGTGTGTATGCGCCAGTTATGGTAGTAAATTTACCGGTCGTCCAGTAACAGAATTAATCTGTAGTGACACTGATCTGATTAAAATAAGAGCAGAGTATAGTTTTGCAGAACATGAGGCAAGGCTGTTTATTGAAAAGTCGGTTGAAAAAGAACAGGCATTAAAAATACACCACCCTTTAAAGACCTGGTTTTTAATCATCGAGAAAAAAGATGGCATGGATGCACGTGTGCGTATTGCTAATATTTCCCCATTATTACAGGCATTGCATCAATCTGATGAAATATTAGAAATAAAAAGTAAGCAAGATTATCTTGAACTGGTTATATCAATATTAGATATTTATTTACGCATAGCCCATGAGCATGAGGCAGGGCTGGATTTAAGCCTGTCAAATTTTGCAGTGGATAAAGAGAATAATTTATATTATGTCGATGATGAAATCTGCCAATGGGACAAGTTTTCATTCCTGCCTCATTTTCTGGCAAATTTTATTCGCACACAGGATTGGCTAACAGCAAACTTTGTCACCCTGTTGGGTGAAAGAACAAGAGTGTTGTTACTAAAATATTTTGAGGATACACATTGGTCAACTGTTATTGCAGAAGAACTGCGCGATCTTTTCGTGTCAGACGACAAGGTTCCTTTACGAAAAATATTAATTGATGCACTTTACCATGGTAGTGTTTTTAATTATCATCCCGCCCATACAGCTAAAATTATTGCATTACTGGCCGACCCTCATGCAAATATTGAAGCATTGGAAACATGCTTAAACTATCTTGAAAAAAGAGGCATTGCCGATGCCATTGTTCTGGGTGATATTGTTGGTTATGGTCCACATCCCCATGAGTGTATTGATTTACTACGAGATCGGGAACACTTTTCAATTATTCGGGGTAATCATGACCATGCGGTGGTAACTGGGAAAAAAGTTTCAGGTTCAAATTCGCTTGCTGGTTGGACGCTTAACTGGACACAGAATAATGTAACTGATGAATACCGGGAATGGCTGGATGGTCTGCCTTCTTATTTGAAGATGGATAACTGGCTGGCAGTACATGGCTCGCCACGTGATAAAACCTTCTTTAATGGTTATGTGTACCAAATGACATACAAGGAAAACCTGGATGAGTTACAGAAACGGGATATTCCATTGTGTTTTCATGGGCACACTCATATTCAAAAAATATATTATCGTCATAAAGGCAATGATTTAATGACTGAAGATAATACAGAAGTAATTAAATTGTCACAGTATGCATTAATTTGCCCCGGTTCTATAGGCCAGCCAAGAAATGGTAAAGCCGGAGTGGAGTTTGCAATTATTAATACTGAAACGCTGGAACTTGAATTCCTGCGACTACCTTATAATATAGATAAAACGATTGCTGCAATGAATGCACGGCATTTCCCTGCTGCATTAGCTGAGAGACTGTTGCAAGGCAAGTAACAGCATTAAATATAAAGGGGTAAAAGGTTACCCCTGTTCAGGTTGTTACTAAAAAAATAATCCTAAGGGCATAAAGGTGCCAAATCATTAATTGCTGCTCTTAAACCTGCCCAGCCCATGCCAAGGTTTGCGCCTTTGCCGGTTATCAGCACGGCAAGTGCATTGGGCTTGCCCGGAATAACCTGCATAAAATGAAATGTTTTAGGCGTTGTCATCTGAATTTCCAGCATGGTGTTTTTGACTTCTTCCCCCCTTGACTCTGATAATCTTTTTTCAACCCCGGTTACTCCTCGGCCACGGAACATTTCGACTGCTGCTGCTGCAACCGCATCAAGATAACTCTGGGTAAAGTAGGGCACGTTATGGTGCACACCTAATAACAGGCCGGTTGAAAGATCGACTACACCGGCTGCCATTGCATCATCGACATTATTAATAATTGTTTTACACACTTCATTTATACTGGACATTATATTCTCCTGTTTAAAAAATTAATAGCACGTGGTTAGATAATACTTATGCTGAGTTTTTCAATTTCTTCTGATGCTTTTTTCGCATGAGCTAATGGCATCCCCAGGTTTGCGCCGGGTTTTGTAAATATAGTTAATAGCAAATTATTTCCGGCATGCATCACAAATACATTTCCTTCCGAGCTTTCAATAATGACATTTTTTGTTTTGCCTTTATTTGTTTCGGTGATGAGGTTGTCACTTAATGCCAACAAAGCACTACTCATTGCAGCAAACCGATGTTGATCCAGTCCTTCATTTAAATACGATGCCCATGCTATGCCATCGCTGCTACTTATCATTGCGCTGGTTATTTCATTGCAACCTGATATTAAGTTGCTTAGTATGTAAGTCAGCTTTTTTTGTATTACTCTTGATACATCATTACTGTGTGATGCACTCTCATCACTGACTTTGTCTATTATTTCACTAATGCTTTCCATTGTTTTTCCTTTTCTAGTTTGCAAGAATTGCAAGTAGAGCCTGAATAAGAACCTTGATATCATCTTCCGAACGACTATCAATTTCGAAAACAGGAAAAATCTGATTGCGTTCAAAAAGCTTTGCCTGATAGTCTTCAATGCTTGCCTGGTCATTGATGCTGGTTCGGGTTACTCCGATAACAACACCTGTTTCATTTATAAAATCACTAAAAGAATCAAGGTAAAATTCCATTTGTTTGACTGGATCTGGATGGTCATTGTTAACCAGTAAAACCAGTCCCAGTCCACCCCTGGTCAGAATTTTCCACATAAAGTCAAACCGTGTTTGCCCTGGTGTACCGTATAAATGAACTTTTGTACCATCATCCATTTCGATGTAACTGTAGTCCATGGCAACGGTTGTTGAATCTTTCAGTTTTCGTTCTTCTCCTGATGTGTCTACATCAGTACTAACGGGTGGTGTGTCACTGATAGATGAAATAGCCGTAGTTTTCCCTGCACCAACAGGTCCGGTGAAAATTATTTTATCTGTATTCAGTTGCAGCATAGCCTTTAGCGTATCCCTAAACGTTGTGCGAGTTTTTTAAGAATAGATTTATGTGGGCTGTTTTTTATTACAGCTGGTTTTGCTGTATCTGGTTTATTCGTTATTGTTTGTATAATATCAACTGCAAAGGCAGCATTGTAAAAATCTGCAATTTCTTCAAACGGGATCTGGGTTTGTTTGTTAAGTTCGGCCAGGCTTATATATTGTTTTGCCATGATGGCGGCAAGTTTAAAGTAGTCCGGTTTAAAACCTTGCCTGGAAAAATTTGGCCATGAAGTGAGCTTTACTGGTGTATTTTCTGAATGGCCCGCTAACAGTTTTCCATTTGAGCATGCCAGGGCACATCGCCAGAGAACACCATTAAGCGCGGCAACAGGCATATTATTGCTACGTTCATTGATTTGTTCAGGGCTTATCTCTTTTATTTTGATAGTGTTAAAATTTACACCAAGATACTTTTCAATATCATTGGTATTTTTTTCTGTAACAAACAGGTTATTAATACCATCTATATAAATATCCGGTAATCCTTCTGACGTTATCAGGCAACATTTATTGCTGAGTTTTGTTTGTAGTAATTGTTGAAAAATATTTTCAGTTTTCAGTGTGCTTAATGGGGGGGTAACTTTTTTTACTGGTCTCAAGTGACCTTTCTTACTGATTATATAGGCATAAAGTTGTTCACAGATTTTAATTAAAACATTCTTTAACGCAATTACACGTACCGGTGTTGGCATTGTAATAAGATTTTTTCCACTTTGGGTGGAAGATGAAAACACAATTTTTACCTGGTTCTCACTGGCATTATTGAGTATCTGTGAACCTTCGGCTGAATCGGCATTCAGAACCAGGATTTCACTGGCAGGATTATCATCAACGATTAAATAGCCCTCTCCTTTTTCATCGCATATAATAGTAACCGCAACATCAAGCACCTTTTGCTCAACTTCCTGCAAGTTAACTGCTGAAATATGTAACGCCCCTACATGCATTATCTATCCTTAATAAACAGGTATACCTGAAAGGGTTATATCGGCATGTTGTGTAAGGATATGAATTTATTTTGTGAAGTAGTTCGCAAAATAAACCTGTAGTATTTCACTAAGTTATAGTTGGATTGTAATGCACCAAAGAAGGGCGGTGCTTAATTTGAAGAAATTTGTAACATACTTTTTTAACTAGAAAACCTGCTACCAGATCAAGTCGTCTGGTATTTGGTAATCGGCGTACGGATCATTCTCATCGATTTCGGGCTCATTTTTGTCGAATAAAATAACGCGTTTTTCATTCCTCTGGCGGATTTTTTCCGCAACGGGTTTTGGTATGAGTTCATAGTGGTCATCAAGGTAAGCTATCCCTAATGTCCCGCACATAATTTTCTGCTTCATCTCATCATTGACATAAATACGCTTCACTTTGTTCATATGTTCAAAGTTGTAAGCAATTTCGCAATCTTGCTGTTGAGTGATGCAATTCCTGGTGATGAGTTGATCAATTTCTGCAGAAACGGCTTTTATTCGGGCAGCGTCTTCTTTTTTCTTATTTAGTTCCCGATCTCGTTGTGCTTTCTCAAGCGCTACTTGCTGAACTTTTAGTTTGGCTTCATCCGCTGCCACGTCTTTTTTTGAACGCTGCTGCTTGGTCTGTTTTGTTTTATCTTTTTTTGCATTATGAGCCTGTTGCCTGGAGACAATGCCAGTTTTTAATAGTTGATCTCGAAACGGGTTACTCATGGTTTTTTATCTCGGTTTATTCGAGGGATTTGGCCTGTGTGTCAGTAAGGAATGCACTGGTTTATATTATTTTTTCATAAAAAAGTCTTAAATTCTGCCGTGAATTCAAATATAAACAATCTGTTATCGATACATTGGCTTTTTACGTTCCATACATGCTTCAGGCTGATTCTATCGACTTAGTCTTAGCCTGTCATACAAAGTATATTTGAACTCCGGTTATATGTAAAAGACTTGTATTGTTATTGGTTAATATTCAAGGTGTTATTAAAGTCTGACTCCAGTCGCCGTCTGTTATGGCGTTGAAGGATGTAACAATCGGTATTGTTGTCTTTTAGCATCTGAATAGCGTACAACAATACAGATTAGCAAATATTTAGTTAGGCATTATGATGTCGGTCTTGATGGTGTGGTTGTCGTTACTAAACACTGCGCGGCTTCAGTAATATCCTTGAGCTGTGGAATACTGGTGGCTTCCAGCCCCACATTAAAGGGGGTTGGCATTTCCAGTCCGGCTATGCGTGTGGGCGGGGCGTCC
>VAPM010057187.1_pt1 | contig 13445 bp, 11 predicted proteins | sample 3395091 | NCBI WGS metagenome assembly VAPM01 (sample SAMN08290445, study PRJNA428436) | hydrothermal vent metagenome | isolation source: Deep-sea hydrothermal vent chimney 3 | place: Pacific Ocean: Juan De Fuca Ridge | reverse complement strand
CAAGAACAAAATATTGTGTTAGCTGAAACCGGTATTTCACCACACTTGGCGAAGCAACTGGTCTCATTAGCGCACGCATTTAGAGCGCTAAAAGATCACGACTTGGAAGAAAATGCCAGTACCCGTTTGCTGGTTTACACTGCAACATTAATACAAGCCGGTTTTGGTGCAGTAGAGGCCTGTCGAGCAGCATTGGTTGAGCCGTTAACGGATGACGAAGAAACAGTGAACGCATTAATGGAAGTGGTTTATGCTACCTTTGGGCAATGAAACTGATCGCAATGCTTGGCTTTGATAAATTGCTAATGCGCCGCTATTCATCAAATCGCCAACGTTGGCGTAAGTTATTGCAATACAGTTTTTTTTTGCTTTTTATTTTTGCGCCAATATTTGATATTTTTCGACTTGATTTAAATTTAGGGCACTTTATTTTTTTTGGTTATAATTGGACGCTTGGTCTCGAGCCATTTTTAGCCGGACAAGCCAGTGCTGGTGATGCAGTATTGAGTTTAATATTGCACGCTTTTTTACCGCTGTTAGCCGTTGTTGCAACGTTTGGTTTTGTTTCATGGAAATACGGTCGGCTTTATTGTGGTTGGTTATGTCCGCATTTTTCAGTTGTTGAAACCATTAATGCTTTAATGCGCAGAGCCAGTGGCAAATTAAGTTTTTGGGATACTAAAACAACACTCAAAAAACCCGATGGTAGTCAAATAAAAGCGCAAAAAAAATATTGGTTTTTCGTTTATAGTGCAGTCGTTTTTTTTGCTTTTCTATGGGCTGTGGTGTTTTTAAGTTATTTATTACCACCAAAAGAAATTTATTATAATCTGTTTCATTTAAGTTTAACGCGTAATCAAATGTTGTTTATTGGTGTTGCAACAGTATTATTAAGTATTGAATTTTTATTTGCACGTCATTTATTTTGCCGTTTTGCCTGCGCTGTTGGCGTGTTTCAAAGCTTGGTGTGGATGGCCAATAAACGCGCACTGGTTGTTAGTTTTAACCGGCCTCATGCCAAACAATGTCAAGATTGTTTTAATGCTTGTGATAATGAATGTCCGATGCGCCTCAAGCCGCGTTCGATAAAACGACGCATGTTTAATTGCACCGAATGTGGTTTGTGCTTAAACGCCTGTGAACAAGTTCAAGGTGATCTTGGCAAACCCGCATTATTAAGTTGGCAGGATGGCCAAATGGCATTACCCGAAAGTGATTCAAAATAATGCTTAAAGCGCCACGATTTTTGCACGGACTCAATCGTTTTGTTGAAGTGGAAGAACACGTTGGCCGATTATGGCATCGCTTGATGGCACGAACGGCGATAAAACATTATCCATTAGCGAGTGTGCATCTTGATGATGTTCAGCGAACCGTTGCTATTGTGTTTAGAGCGCTAGGTGGTGATGGCGGATTAAAAATACAATCAACAGCCGCTATTGATTATGCTGTTTCTCAAACATTATTACAACGAATCGCCGGTAGTCATACTCGGTTTGAGTTGGCTTGGCGTAATAACGCATCGTTAAACCTGCCGACGTATATTGACCTGTTTCCAGAGCGTTCATTAAATTATGATTTATTTATATGGTTAGCCGCATTGGCAGCAGGTGATTATCAATTTAAACAACTAGATAAAAATCATCCAAATAGTCATTTTGAAAATTGGCTTGATAATAACCGAAGGTTAAGTTGTTCTGTGTTGCAACGTTTTCCCGGATTAAAGTCGCGTTATCAACGCCTAGTGGCTGCACAGTTGGCTTTACGGCCGGATATAAAAACCCTAAGCCACGATCACGCTAACATCGAGTTAGTGATTAAGGCTGTTTTACAAAACCCAAATGAAAAGCCAGCTAATACTAATTTAACTAGTCCGCATTTACCACAACCCGTTTACTTGTGGTTATATCCTGCACCCACATTAGCGACTGCAATGAGCCAAACTAAGGATGATAAACAATCGCCGGAGTCTACTGGCGAATCGTTAAATCCAGAACAGCAACGTCGATATCAAGCAGAAAATGTCGACATGCCAAATGATGAAACCGGTTTAGTACTGGATCGATTTGAAAATATTTTTAGTTGGGCTGAATACATTAACGTTGATCGTAGTACCGATGACGATGAGGACTTGAGCACTGCAGAAGCGGCCGCCAATGATCTAGAGCAATTAAGCATTGCGCGTGATAACAAAGCAGCTGCGAAGCGCATCCGGTTTGATCTTGACTTGCCGGCTTTAGCCAGTGACGATACTCCGCTAACATCCGGTATACTGTTACCCGAATGGGATTATCGTAAAAAAATATTGCTTAAAGATTATTGTTATTTACAGGAAATGGTCGCCAATATTGATGGTCTCCATGACACAGAGTTACCAGCGGCATTGCGCCACATTGCACGACGTTTACGCAGTCAATTTGAATCATTAAAACCTTCTCGAATTTGGTATCGAGGGCAACACGATGGCAGTGAAGTGGATCTGGATGCGTATCTGGATTTTGTCACCGAACCAACACAAGCGATTGCCGAGCAAGGTTTATATCGAGAATTTCGTGGCGCAGTTCGCGATATGGCGTGTTTGTTATTGGCTGATTTATCGTTATCAACCGACGCGTGGGTGAATGATGATGCCCGGATAATTGATGTCATTCGTGATAGTTTGTTTTTATTTTCCGAAGCGTTGTCCGCTTGTGGTGATCAATTTGCAATGTATGGTTTTTCATCGCGCTATCGTGAACACATTCGTTATCACACATTAAAAACGTTTAGTGAAAAATACAATGCTGTTTCACGTAGCCGAATTCATGCGATTAAACCGGGTTTTTACACACGAATGGGAGCAGCTATTCGCCACGCAAGTAATATATTACAAACTCAATCTGCAAGCCGGCAATTGTTATTATTATTAACCGATGGCAAACCCAATGACTTAGATCAATATGATGGACGTTATGGCGTTGAAGATACACGCATGGCATTAATCGAAGCACGTCGAAAAGGTTTGCAAGTCTTTTGTGTTACCATCGATCAACACGCTGGAGATTATTTACCCTATATGTTTGGCACTAATAATTATGTTGTCATACGCAATCCCTCTGAACTACCTCGTGAACTACCCTTATTATATGCTCGGCTTAGTCGTTAACCGATGGCATTTTAATTTAAATGAAAATAAATACTGGAATTAAACTTTCAACTATTTATATGAAAACTCAGTATTAGTTGATTCATATCAATATTCACTAGCAGATAATATTCTTAAATAGAAGCTGTATTGAAACGGCATAGTAAGCATGTTATTTAGATCATTTCAGTTTAAAGTTAAATTTTTATTCGTTAAACAATCAAATTTAACCGAGTAATATTGTATTTAATTTTATGAATCTATTGTGAAAACCACCTCAGAATTTTTATTAAAAACTTCTAGAATCATACGCATTAGAAATCCTTAGCTTTTACTTTCACGCAATTACAGTTTGGTACTATCGAGTATTAAGGAGCATTAATAATGGATTATTATAATTTGAAATGGCTAATAGTGATTGTGCCGGTGTTTTATATTTTGATATTTTTTTATCGAAAAAAACGTGCTTATCATAAAACACAAAAAGCACTCAATAATTTTATTGCAGAGGGAAAAACCGAGCCGGCCTCACTGCATCCGGTATTTAATCCGAATCGATGTATTGGTAGTGCTGCTTGTGTGCCAGCCTGCCCGGAAGGCAAAATTATTGGTTTGCTTCATGGTAAAGGGCAGCTTATTAATCCGAGCAAATGTATTGGCCATGGTGCGTGTCAGGCGGCCTGTCCGTTTGATGCGATTACTTTAGTTTTTGGAACTGAAAAACGCGGTATCGACATTCCCAGTGTTCATGAAAATTTTGAAACTAATATTCCGGGTTTATTTATTGCTGGTGAGTTAGGTGGAATGGGTTTAATTCGTAATGCGGTAACCCAAGGCAGTCAGGCGATGGACTTTATCGCTAAGCGTGATAACAAGGGAAAAGCGTTGGATGTGGTGATCATTGGTGCCGGACCTGCTGGTTTTTCGGCAACACTTGCGGCACATGAAAAGAAAATGAAATATAAAACTTTTGAACAAGATTCCTTAGGCGGTACAGTTTATAATTTTCCACGGGGTAAATTGGTTATGACAGCACCGGTGGTGTTGCCGATTATTGGTTCCGTTAAAATGTTTGAGACCACTAAAGAAAAGTTATTAAGTTTATGGCAACACATAGAGAAAAAAACACAGATCAAAATAAGTTATAAAGAAAAAATGAATAATATTGAGCCTAGTGGCGAAGGGTTTTTGGTGACCACCAGCAAGGGCACTTATGAAACCAGTGCGGTATTATTAACAATTGGTCGGCGTGGCACTCCTAGAAAGTTGGGTGTCGAAGGAGAGGATAAAGCCAAGGTTGTTTATCAATTAAAAAACCCTGAAGATTATCAGGGAAAACATGTTTTAATTGTTGGTGGTGGTGATAGCGCGCTAGAGGCTGCTACGAGCATTGCTGAATTAGGGAATAGCACGGTTACTATTTCATATCGAAGCCCAAGTTTTTCACGAGCCAAACAAAAAAATCAAACCAATATCGCTGAAATGGCAGCAGCGGGAAAATTATCATTGTTAATGTCTTCCACTGTCGAGCGGATTACGGATGATTCTGTTGAATTACGACAAGCCGAAAAACCGATTACGCTTAAAAATGACGGTATTATTGTTTGTGCCGGTGGCATATTACCAACGCTATTTTTAAAACAATTAGGCATTAATGTTGAGACAAAATATGGAACCCTATGAAAATTTTTTTGAGAATGTAGGTTGGGGTGAGTGTTTTTCGAAGCCCAACAAAACAAATTGAATCATTATTGCTGTTGGGGTTCGTTTCATTCCTCCCAACTTACGGTATAGTTAATTTTTGTCTTTAATTATTTGTTCATCAAAATAATGTGATAAAAAATCAATAAAGGTTCGAACCTTTGCCGATAGATAACGTCGTGACGGATAGAGCGCATAGATAAAAATTTCTGGGGGACAATAACGTGCTAAGACTTGCTGTAGTCGTCCTGATTGTAATTCGGCGTTGACGATGAAGCTGGGTAGTAGCGTGATGCCGAGCCCGGCAACGGCTGATGTTTTTAAAATATCACCATTATCAGAACAAACCGGGCCGCTCACTTTGATGACTTCACTGCTATTATCACCAAGTAATGTCCATGAATCGGGTTTGAGTTCATTTGAATAACTTAGGCACTGGTGTCGCGTTAAATCGTGAGGCACTTCCGGTATGCCATTTTTTTTCAGATATTCGGGGGATGCACAATACAGTCGTTTACAGGGGGCGATTTTACGCGCAATTAAACTGGAGTCTTCGAGTTTTGCGATGCGTAATACTAAATCAAAACCTTCCGAGACGACATCGATAAACCGATCCGTGAGGCTTAATGAAATTTGAACTTCCGGATAGTGTTTTAAATAAGCCGGAATCACATCACTGAGTTGTAAGATACCAAATGATGTTGGTGCGCTAATGGTGAGCCGGCCATGTGCTTTCGTTGCTTGTTGGCTGGCGACTTCTTCTAGCTCGGCAACATCCAGTAAAATTAATTTACAGCGTTCATAATAATCCCGGCCAATTTCTGTCAGGCTGATTCGGCGCGTGGTACGGTTGAGCAGTCGTGAGCCAAGGTGGTTTTCCAGTTGTTGCACTGATTTACTGATTTGGGCGCGTGACAGCCCTATCTTATTGGCTGCTGCTGTGAAGCTTTGGCTATTCACCACTTCAACAAAAATAGTCATGCTATTGAATTTGTCCATATTGTCAACTATTAAGAAACAAATATTCAATTTATAGCATGTTTATCTACTAATATAAAACAGATATCATTATTACCATGATTTAAATGGACAATGAAGGTGAATATCATGATTAAAACACGATTAAGCGGTGACCGAGGAACGGCAAATCACGGTTGGTTGCAAAGCCAACATACATTTTCATTTGCCCGTTATTATGATGCTGAGCACATGGGTGTGTCGCAGCTACGGGTGATTAATGATGATTTGGTCAGTCCGGGTAGTGGTTTTGATACGCATTCACATCAAGACATGGAAATCATAAGTTATGTCAAAAAAGGCACGATTGAGCATCAAGACAGCATGGGCAATATTGAAAAATTACCTGCAGGTGAGTTTCAGTTGATGAGTGCTGGTACGGGTATTACCCATAGCGAATACAATCCGTCAAACGATGAACCGCTGGAATTTTTGCAAATCTGGATTCAACCAAATGTTCTTGGTATTGAGCCCGGTTATCAGCAAAAACATTTTGATACGAAATCAGGTTTGCAACTGATTGTGTCACCGGATGGGCGAGATGGATCATTAAAAATTCATCAGGATGCGTGTTTGTATCAGTTACGATTAGATGCGCAACAAACGATTTCAGTTCCATTGGAAACCGGACGTACCGCTTATGTGCATGTTGTCGTAGGTGATATCAGTGTCTCGGGTGAAAAATTAAGTGCCGGTGATGGTGCAACAGTCACTCAAGTGGATGCCATCGAGTTTACTGTTAACAGTAATAGCGAAGTATTATTATTCGATTTACCGTAAAGTAGTATTTATTAGGAAGTTGCTTTGTAATACCGAGAGTGATTTTCGCCTCTCGGTTTTTAGGACAAATCTGAGATTAATTAAACAGGAAGTAAAATGAAGACAATTGAAGCCATTAAACAACGACGTGCGGTAAAATATTTTGATGCTGAACATAATATGACTGAGGATACAATCGAGCAGCTATTGTCGCTTGCAAAGCTTGCGCCAACGGCGTTTAATCAACAAAATACTCGTTTTGTTATGGTGACTGATCCGGCGTTACGACAAAAAATTCGTATTGCCGCGCATGATCAAGCACAAATAACCGACGCATCATTGCTCATTATTTTATGTGCCGATATGAAAGCCTGGGAAAAAAATCCGCAACGCTATTGGGATAATGCTCCGGAGCAAGTGCAGCAATATATGAATGGTGCTATCGATAAGTATTATCGAAATAAAGAACAAGTGCAACGTGATGAAGCGATGCGTTCAGCCGGTATCGCAGCGCAAACGATTATGCTTGCTGCTAAAGCAATGGCATACGATAGTTGCCCAATGGATGGTTTTGATTATGATGCAGTTGGCAAATTAATTAATTTACCCGACGATCATACCATCGCGATGATTGTGGTGGTTGGCAAAGCAATGCAGGCGGCGAGACCGCGTTTAACGCAATTACCGTTAACGGAGGTCGTTATTAATAATCGTTTTTAATGTTTCCCTTTAACTTTTATTTATGGTGTGGCAAACGTTGCTCAAGTGGTTTGCTAATATGCACATAACAAGTCCGAAAGAGGAAGATATTGTAAAGGTTATAAGGCTATGGACTCATTACGAATAAATGGACATGTTACTTAAACGCAAGAAACCTAGGTTTACGTGAAATTCTATAATATAAGGAATTACGACTTATGATTAGAATAAAATTTATTGTGTTGTTATTTTTCATCAATACAGTAAGCGCTGAAGAGTTAACTTCGCAAATAGCAGAGCAGAAAATTAAATCATATACCAGTAAAATCACTAAAAATCCAAGTGCGGCAAGTTTGTATGTTTCAAGAGCCGATCTTTATTTTAAGCTAAGAAATTTTGAAAGTGCCGTTGCCGATTATTCTAAAGCCATTACGCTAGATTCAAATTTAGATGGCGCATGGTACGGTCGCGGTATGGCTCGTGCACGAATGGGCTTTATTCGTGAGGGCATTGCTGATTTGTCAATTTATATCAAACGTCATCCGAACGATAGCATGGCATATACTAAACGTGGTGTACGTTATTTGTGGTTGGGGGACAAAATAAACGCGAAACAAGATTTGTTAACAGCAGTAAAATTGAAACCCGATAATGCTGAAGCGCATGATGATCTTGGTGTTGTGTGGGCACAAAGTGATAATTATAAAAAAGCAATTAAACATTTTAGAACAGCCATTAATTTAGATCCCAGTTACCAAAAAGGGCATCATAATCTTGCTATGGCTCTTTTTGTAACCGAAAATGATCTAGCCGCTTTATTGAGTATTAATATTGCGCTTGATTTAAAAATAACACGAAATTCTATGTTGCTAAAGAGCAAAATATTAGAAGCAATGGGGCGAATTAGTGAAGCTCAAAGTATTGCCGATGATGCTTTATTTCTTCCTGAAGGAAATTGGTCTGAACTAGCTCCCGTTAAATAAATTTTATTTTTATTGAATCATTATTTTAATTTTAAAATAATTCCACTATAGCGTGGTTTGTTTTGTTATTTGATTCGGCTTCTTTTTTCCCAAGTGTGTAAGCTTCAAGCAAAGCTTTTTTTAGTTCAATATGTTGGTTCAAATCCGTAATATTCATATGCTGTTCGGCAATGATTAATAATTTTTCAAGCGCATTATTTTCATGCCAAGCTGTTTCAAATGCGCTTATATCTAAAACGCCATCTAAAATAAAGTCTGTAATTAAACCTTGGGCATTGCTGTAGGTTATTTCTTGAGCCTGCATCATTTCATATTCATAAGAATACAGATCAAAATCATTGTGCTTGGCGATGAGTTGGCAAACATTAGGGAAGTGACTGCCATTAACCAGATAGGAATCAAGTTCGATGGTGATAGATGGACTCAGGTTTTTACCTTTAAATGAAAACTCAATTGCTGCTGTAATACTATTTTTCATGAGAAACTTAGGCGGTTAATGACATAAATAGTTTGGGTAATTTTTCGGGTAACTTTTCGACATTATCGATGACGGTATAACCGTTGTTACCAAAGATATCACCAATATAATCATCGGCTTTTTTATCGAGACTAATACAATGAGTGTAGATGCCTTTAGATGATAATTCATCCACTGCTTTATGGGTATCATTAATCAATAATTTTTCATCATTAACATCAATATCCGATGGTTCGCCATCGGTTAAAATTAATAATAATTTTTTCTCCGCTTTTTGGCCTTCAAGATAATGCGAAGCATGACGGATAGCCGCGCCCATTCGTGTTGAATAACCGGCTTCAATAGCAGCCAAACGTGATTTTACTTGATCATCCCAATGTTCGGTAAACCCTTTTAGGTGATGGTAACGAACATTATGGCGGGTGTCTGAATGAAAACCGGCAATGGCAAATTTATCACCGAGTTGTTCGATTGACCAACCGAGTAAGGTAACGGCTTCGCGGCTGAGTTCTAAAATGGATTGAGTGCAACCCTCGGGTATTTCGTGTAATGAAGCCGATAAATCCATTAATAATAACACAGCAAAATCGCGGCCATCGTGTTTATGGCTCATGTTGATTCGAGGGTCGGGTTGTGCGCCGCTTTTAAAATCAATAATTGAACGAATTGCAACATCGAGATCCAGTTCGCTGCCTTCTTCTTGATATCGAACTCGAACGTAGTTTTGTGGTTTTAATAAATCCAAAATTCGTTTTAAATAATTTGCGAGCGCAGAATGTTTGTCTAAAATTTTATCAATATCGGCAGCATTACCGGGGGGGTGCAGTGATTCATATAACGTGACCCAGTCTGGTTTGTAGCTGTTGCTATTGTAATCCCATTCTTGATAGTGGCGCGGTGGTAAACCGTCGGGAACCTGTTCGTCTGTTTGTTGTGGTTTCGCTTGAATGTCTTCAGGTTCATCATCTTCTTCAATAAAGACCCATAAGTGACGATTATCATCACGGTAGTCTACTTGGGTATTCTCAAAATGAATTTTCGGAAGTTGATCACTCTGCATGCGTGTTTTAGCGGTAAACGAAATGGCCAACATCAGCATTGCTTTGGTATCTGATTCTGCGCTGTCTTTTAATATACTATGAAATTTTTCGACGTATTCGAGCACCACCGGGTGTTGGTAGCCATGATTCTCATCCAAAATGGCACGCGAGAGCATCGCGAGGCGATGACGAATGCACGATGTGGTTTCATTGTTACAACTGCCTTCAACGGGGATTGGATGTAGTGCCAACAAGTATTTTTTTAAACCGGGATAGTCTCTGAGCATTAATGTTTCAATGCGCGAGTCTTCAAATATTTCGACGGCAACACGTTGGAACGGCGACAGGTTATCGGCAATTTGTCTGGTTGACCAGCGCTTATGGCCGGCCATGTGTGCTAGCACAATGCGGTATCGATCCATACCGGAGACACCATTTAGTTCATCAAATACATCAGGCACACGCATGCCGAGTTGATCGTAATACGGTTGTGGTTTGCGTAATTCATCGAAGCCAAGTGAATAGGGTACAACATATTCTTCGAGCTGCCACATGCTACGTAGGTAATAATCGATTTGCCGTTCGTGATCCATATACAAGGTGCCGTGGCGTTCGCGTTGTAACATGGCTTTTGCATCAGCCGATTGCAAGGTAAAATAATCACGTTGGCGCTCGGGATGATCGTTATAATTACGTGCACCATAGGTCATCCAGTTTTTTAAACCTTCGAGTGACAATTGGCTGAGTAAGTAAGGTATTCTTTGTAACAAATCCGGTAAGCCGGGACTTGGAAAGGTGGTGTGATGTCCGTGAATGGAACCGGTTGTTGCGTGCATCATTTCGAAAATAATGTCGATGAAGTTTTTCATTTGTTCGCTGCTACCCAAACGGCGCGCGGCCTCAGGCAAGCATTGCATAAACGGTGGGATTGAATTGCCATTTGGTGTACGTGACATATCCCAAACGGCTTGCGATATCATTTTAAGCATTTCTTCGCCTAGCTTGTGTGCCATGCCGGGCATTTCTTCGAGATAAACCAACACGGGCTCAAAGCCACGGCCTATCATGCACACCATCGATGCACCTTTTAAGTAATCTTCTACTCCTTCATTACTTAAACGACGCAAGCTGTCTTTCATATAGTCATCAAAGCAATCATCAATTTGCTCGAAACTACATTTTAGTTTTTTCCGGTAGTCGGGATATTCAGTTTCAGTTGTCATTTTTTTCTGTCTATTTTAGCGATTAAATCGTGCTAACGATTAAGCAAAAATACTATCAATCGAATGAACTAGGGTTTCCCGAATATCTTTGTCATCGGTGATAGGGGTTACTAATGCCATTTTGCAAGCCGCTTTTGCTTCGATGCCGTTGTTCATCAGTGTGGCGGCATAGACCAATAAGCGTGTTGAAATTCCTTCATCCAGACCGTGGCCTTTTAAGTGGCGCGCGGTGTGTGCAATTTTAACCAGCTTTGCTGCAAGGTCTGCTGCAATGCCTGATTCTTTAGTAACAATGGCCGTTTCAACTTTTGAATCAGGATAATCAAAATCCAAACCGGTGAAACGTTGCTTGGTGGATTGCTTGAGATCTTTCATCATGCTTTGATAACCGGGGTTATATGAAATAACCAGTTGAAAATCAGGGTGGGCATTAATAAGCTCGCCTTTTTTGTCCAACGGTAATTGACGGCGGTGATCGGTTAATGGATGAATCACCACGGTAGTATCCTGTCGTGCTTCGACAATTTCATCAAGATAACAAATCGCACCAATACGTGCTGCAGTTGTTAATGGTCCATCTAACCAGCGCGTGCCATTGGCGTCTAATAAATAGCGACCCACTAAATCCGATGCGGTCATGTCTTCATTACAGGCCACGGTTATTAACGGTTTATTTAATTTGTAGGCCATGTGTTCAATAAAACGCGATTTACCACAACCGGTTGGGCCTTTTACAATAACAGGCAGGCGTGCAGCATAAGCTGCTTCATATAATGTTACTTCATCAGCCATTGCTTCATAGTAGGGTTCTTCGTTGATCTTGTATTGTTCGACATCAATGTTGTGATCTTGATTGCTCATGAGTTTAATCCTGTGTGGTAATAATTATTCTAAAATTATTGATGAAACTAAAATGAATTTTAGAATAAGCATTGAAAAAAAAGCCCCTGCCATAAAACAGGGCAGAGGCTCTTTTTAACGACAGCGTTTACTTATTTATGAACGCCTAGTTTGTCTCTCCAACCTGGGAACAATGTATCTGCATCACCCGGGAATGATTCGAATGCACGAGCAAATTCTTTATGCTCTTTAGCGTATTCGATTGGATCGGCTTTTTCTTTCCAGCAATCGTATGCTTGACGTAATGATTTTGCGCCAGCAGCAGGTGAATCGATGTGTCCGTATGAACCACCACCCGAAGTATTAATAACGTTACCGTGACCGAGGTTTTCGAAGAAACCAGGAAGACGTAAGGCATTCATACCACCAGAAATAATAGGTGTTGTTGGTTTCATGCCGAACCATTCTTGATGATAAACTGGACCATCAGCACTATCACGTTCAATCATGTATGCGATATTTCGATCGTCAGCACCACCTTCCATTTTACCGAAACCCATGGTACCCACGTGGATACCCGAAGCCCCCATAAGACGAGACAATTTTGCTAATACAAATGCAGTATAACCACGAACTGATGACGGTGATGTTACCGCACCATGACCCGCACGATGATAATGTAAATATTGATCAGGGTAGTTACGACGAGCCGTTGTTACCATGCCACAACCACCAACATAACCGTCAACCAAGAAAGCAACGTGATGTGCGTTTTCACCAAATGCTTCTAAAATGTAATCTGCACGAGCACACATTTCGTGATGATCATCTGCAGTGATGTTTGCGGAGAAGATTTTTGCTTCGCCAGTTTCGTCTTGAGCACGTTTCATTGCGTCTGCAACCAATGGTGTCACGTCTTTCATGCGCGCGTAAATTTGGTTACCTTGAGGTTCATCATTTTTAATGAAATCACCACCCAACCAAAATTGGTAAGCGGCTTCTGCAAAAGGCTTAGGACGAAGACCTAGTTTAGGCTTGATGATAGTACCGGCGATGTAACCACCTTCAGTACGTGAGCGACCTAAAATGTTCCAAAGATCGGTGATGTCTTTTGACGGACCATCAAAAATATCAAGCATTTGCTTAGGTACATGGAAATCAATCATTTGTGCGCATTGCACGTCACCCATGCCTTGGTTGTTACCAATCGCAAGTGTTAAGAAAGATACAACCATGGCACGGCCATCGATTAAGTTACGATCGAACAAACCACAAGGGTAAGCAAGTTTCATGATGCCTTTGGCTTCATCAATTTCGTAGACCATTGCATCTAAATCTTTAGTGAAGTCATCCGTTGTTGATACTTCAACGTTGGTACCCGTTGATGATTCTGCTGCAAAATGTGCTGCTGTTTCTAAATAACCACCAAATCCAGGCATCGGTGTCATTGTGTAAGCCACTAAAATGTGACCGCCTTCTTTTAAAAGTGTATCTTCATCCAGACTAAGGTCTGCATACCGTGCTGATTGATCCATTATGATCTCCTACTTATTAAAATAATTCGGTTTGGTAATCTTAAAT
>VAPM010049461.1_pt1 | contig 13446 bp, 11 predicted proteins | sample 3395091 | NCBI WGS metagenome assembly VAPM01 (sample SAMN08290445, study PRJNA428436) | hydrothermal vent metagenome | isolation source: Deep-sea hydrothermal vent chimney 3 | place: Pacific Ocean: Juan De Fuca Ridge | reverse complement strand
GCGAAAAACTTGCTGTTGCTTGAACGAAAAAAAGGTAAACAAACACATTACGAGACATTATTATCCTTAACCTGACGGCTATGGCCTGTCCGGTAGGCAGGCAACCTTTTAGGGATATCCTGATACTGTGAGAATGAGCCCCATATCTTTGATTGGGGCTTTCTTTTTTAACACCCATTCTTTCAGTTTTATGCGTAAAAAAACTCATGTTGCGAAGCAACCCTTTCAGGCCGCAGGCCTATAAGGTGACAGGTATTAATCTTCCAATACCTTGGTGTGTCTTATGCTTGTTATAATGATCAAAGAACATTTTCAGCCCCCTATATAATTCAAGGCCATTTCCTATAGGTGAGAGGTAAATGTAATCTTGTTTTACAGTTCTCCAAAGCCGTTCAATGTAAATATTATCGATGGCCCTTCCCTTTCCATCCATACTGGTCTTTATCTCTTCATTAGCAAGGTGTTCTGTCCATAATGCAGATGTGAATTGGCTGCCCTGATCAGAGTTTACAATCTCTGGTTTTCCGTTTTCTGCTATGGCATTTATTAATATTTGCAAACAGTTATCTGCATCCAGGTTGTTGGAAATATTCCAACCAACAACAAATCGACTATAAACATCAATAATTGCAGTCAGATACATGAACCCTTTTGCCATCGGTATATAGGTGTCTATTTCCCAAACCTGATTTGGTCTGCTTATTTCCATGCCTCTCAGTAAATATGGATAAATATATTTGGCCTGTCCAAGCTTGCTTAAATTTCGCTGTGGATATATAGCCATCACCCCCATCAGTCTAAGTAACCGCCTGACTCTCTTGTGATTTACGCTATAACCTAAGTGAAAAGAAAATCCTGCATCTGCAGCACACCATAGGTTGGATGCTTCAGGTAATGCTCATCCATCAGCCGCATGACAGCAAGATTTTCATCTGACTCAAGGATAGCATTGTAATAAACATTACTGCGGTTAATTTCAAGTAATCCACATTGCCTACGAAGGCTTAGATGTGCATCGCATTTTATATAGGCCTCTAATTCTTTCATAGTCCGGCCTTCTTTAACCAGTCACGCTCTACTTCAAGTTTGCCGATCTTGGTATATAAATGCTCCATTTTCTCTTCATCCAGTTGGTCTGGGGGAGCGGTTTCAAAAATCTCACCTGAGCGTTCTAAAAACTCTTGCTTCCATTTTGAAATCATATTGGAATGGACCTCAAAACGTGCTGACAGCTCAGACAACGTCTCTTGCTCTTTTAAGTGCAGCTATGGCAACTTTTGCCTTAAACACACTACTGAATTTTCTTCTTTTTGCTTTCATTTGTGCCACTAAAATTAATAATTATTTCAACTTAAGTAGTGGCCTGAATTTTGGGGAGTATTATATAGAACTAAAAAAATTGAATGTGCTGAATATGAGTTTGGGTTTTGAAAGACTATTCAACAATGACTGATAGATTCTAAAATCCATCGTCATCATCCTCTTCTTCCTCTTCCTTCTGCTCTTCGTTTTTAGGTTTGGATGGGCTAATTAAATCTTGTTCGGACTGTGGTTCCTTTGGCTTTTCTTTAGACAGACTTTCTTCAGTATTATCTTCTACCTCCATAGGGAGTACACTTCCATCTTCAGAATTATCAACAGGAATTTCCAACACATCAAGATTTTCTGAAATTTCTTCAATCGGCATTCTGATTTCATAAGGCTCTTTTATTCCGAGATAATCCAACCTAAACCGATCGACAAATTTCAATACATCCGGAAGGTCAGCATCTACGAAAACGTACTCGCCAATACCAGCTTTGCTAATATTGCTTTTTGAAGCAATGATATCTACAAACTCATCATTTGAAGAATAAACCATCAACCTGTTCTCTCCGAATCCAAAATAATACCAACTATCTGAGGAAGCTTGTACGAAGATATTCATAATTGTACCAAGTTCGGTAGATCTCTTTATTTCAATAAATCCATCAATCAAGGCATTAATATCAAACTTAAGAATGTTGGATAATCCTACTTTATCGGTGCTATACCATGCTTTGTGGTCAGTTGACCATTTCATATTTACTTTTGAAAATACCATACTACCCGCCATCTTTGGGGTAAAAGATGCAATTGGCAAATAGTCATCCTGATTTCTCTTATCATATTCAATAGTAGCTCTTTCTCCAATTATCTCCGAAATTTTATACAAAAATGCATCAGGGTCATTTTCTGCTTCAGGAGCACCAAAATTTTCTATAACTTCAAATAAATCTGCAGCCATCAAAGTCAGGGCTTGATCTGGAATTTCAAAATCAAACTTAAGCAATGAGTTGATTTGAAAAGAACCATCATTGACATTACCACTGCCAAATCCCGAAGCGGTCAATGTTGCATTTTCATTATGTTCAATAAAATTTACAGGCCCCTCAAATTCAATTGCACCTGTCAAATCATTGTAGCCAAAAACTTTTCCACTGTATTTATTTCCACTGGTTTTGGTAGTGTCTTCGATCATAAACATGCCTTTCTCAGAATTGAAATGCATGATGCCATCAGGTTTAAAAAAATCATAGTCCGCATCAATTTTTTTCTCTTCGGCAAATGTTGCGTACAATTCATCATTTAGCATTCCGAAATGTATTCCTGCGTTGATCAATTCACCATTATCAGTAACAGCTTCATTAAAATTGAACATCACATCCTGGGTTCCTTCATCAATACTTGAGTACTTAACCCAGGAGCCATAATTTTGCCTATTTTTGAAATCAAACTGAACATAACCATCCAATTCCAAGGCTCTGTTTCTTGCATACATGGTCACATCACCTTTATAAAACATACCATCAGAAATTTTAAATTTACTTTCTTCCCCAATGATTCCATTAGATACAGTTTGTAGTTGGGCGTCTTTTGTATTTGGATCTTTCCATAATTCAAATTTTCCAAATTTTATGTTAAAAGTATCTTTAAGGGTGTTCACAAATTCATAGGTCGCATTACCGGAAAAATTACTCCTCGAATGAATATTGATGGTACCATCGATTAATCTGTGAAATTCATTGAGTGTGTCAATAACAATTGTGGTATTGTACAACTCGCCGATTTGAGCGTTTTCCAATATAAGGACTTCATTATTTTCGGGAGTGATCATCGCATCGGCAACAATGATGTATGGGATTCCAGATACTTTTAATTCATTCGATACAATATCATATTCCGCAGCTTCGGCATTAAATGCCAAAGAATCCAACTCCTCTCTGGTAGAATAGAAATATGAATGCTCAATATCAACATCTGAGGGTTTGGTCATATAAACCTTTTGTTCTTGGAGGTTCCATTGAGCATTAGAGATGGAGGTTTTAAACTGCGCATATGGAAAATCTATCGCTGCCATCCCCTCAATTTCCGGACTGATATCTGCAACATCACGATTGAAATCAAATTCTAATCTAATATCATCACCTGTAATCAATGGTTTTTCAGCATTGTCAGACACCAGTTTAAAAATTGAATGCTTGGCCATAAGCTTAGATTCGGTAAAAGTAAACTCATCGGATTTACTCTCAAACCCCCTGGTGGTCATGGTCCCTCCACCATGGACACCATTAGATTTTAAATCAATAAAACCACTTAATGTTGCAGAATTATCATACAATTGAAAGCTATCCAATTTATTTCTAATGATCATGTGATCCTCATGAGGCATCCATTTCATTTCAAAATTATCGGCATATATTTTTGGGAAAGAGACACCGTTGATTTCCCCTTCTTCTATTTTGAAATTAGTGCCTTCCGTCACCATAGAATCGAGGTAAAAAACATAATTTTCTGAGTACGATGTACTTGTCAGATAATCTATTTTCCCGCTCCCGGAAAGTCCATTTTTATCCAGTTGTACTTTATTGTAAATTTTACCAGTGCCGCCATACAACTCAAACCCATCTTGTGGAATAATATGTTCAAATCCCAAAGAATTGTCAGGCATAATTTTTAATTTTTCCTTGAATTCAGGAAGAATGCCTCCTGTTACAAATGTTCCATTAAAGCCGATCGTAGAAGGGTCACTACTGCTAAGGCTATCAATACCAAATGGTGGGACAATAAAATACACTGATTTATCATATGCACCGCCCAGTGTTTCATCAGTATCAAAATACACAATGGCACCACGCTCGGCATCAAACTTTGGGTATTGCGGAAATATCTTTCTGCCAGATTTGTTTTTTGGCATATTTATATAAAGTGTACCGCTTGTGCTATTGTCAGCGGCAAGATCTTTCATGTCGTCTTCATGAAGCTCAAGGGAAACCAGCTTATTATCAACCTGCTTTTTTTCATATTGACCTTCACCATCTATATAGAACTTTACCGAATCGATATTTAACAAATCAACCATAAAACTGTCGTACCGGAACGTAAAGTTTCTACCTACAAATTCGAAATTGCCGGCAAATATCTGACCATCAAATTTAAAGTCTCTATTTTTTAATAGCTTAATCTCATTGTCCTTGGGGAAAATATACACATCTAGAATTTCACTAATAAAAAATTTATTGATACCCCTCACCGTCAATTCTTCCGATTTGAGATGTAAAGTAGCATTTGGTTTGTTGGTCGATAATGATGGTATCATCAAATCATCATAGTCCTTCTTGTTGTTTTTGGAACGAACAAAATGAATTGCCTTGTCCTTAATATATATTCTACCTCCAACTTCATCGTATTCAATAAAATCGAGATACATTAAATGGAGCATTGCTCCTCTTATTGCTTTCTCATTGATTTTTAGATCATCTATTAGGTCGGTCACATAAAACTCGCGTGTTTTTCGTTTTGAACCATAGCTATAAACCACCAATAATGGATTGAAATTATATACTCCTGTCAGCTCTTTTATTTCCTCAAAATCGTAGTACTCTCCAGATTTGAAATAAGCCGGAAGCAAACTTTTAGCATTCAAAATGGATATGTTCATACTATCACTATTTATATCCCAATTGATCATATCTGCCTCAATACTCATATTATAATATGAAGCACTAAATGGTCTTACACTATAACCGTTCTTGTCCTTAATTACCACAAACCTTTTCTCATTGGTATAAAAGCGAGTTTTTACAGAAGGATGTGTGATAGAGTCCCTGCCATGATAAATCGTGACTTTAGAATTAAATGAGGTGATGACAGAATCTTTGAAGTTGAAAAGTTTTGAATACGTTTTAAATTTTTTGCCATCCGCATCTATAAATTCCAGTTTTGATTCCTTCCCATAAGCTGATGCTCCTATTAGTCGGCTTCCTTCGAGGGTAATTCCTCCTGTAAAAACAAGGTTCTTATCTCCAAGATTATCAATTCTGATATCATTTTCATAAGAGATAAATCTTGGAAACTTTGCATCGCCAACACTGTCGTGCTTCACACTTTTAAACTCAAAATACCCATTGGCTATCTTATCAATTTTTTCATTATAATTTAACTTTGCATTTACAGCCTCTAAATACGGAATTCGTACATTAAAACTATATTTTTCAATATTGACAAATACTTCGTCCGGATCTTTACCTGCCCCTGTCCAGTCAAATTTTCCTCCTTCGCCAACAAACAAATATTTATCTAACAAAAAAGATCCGCTCGTCGCGGAAAGTATAGAAGAATCATATTTGGTAGTAAAAATTAAATCCACATGACTAAATGTGATCAAAGCACCTTCTTTCTCAGGGAGGTCAACATCTAAAGCGCTTTCCTCAAACATCAATATCGGGTCTGCATCTTCTTCATCGATTGCCCAGCTTTCTGACTCTCCATCTGCTGTAATATTTTCATCTCCCCATCCGTCAGCATCGTCTCCCCATGAGTCTTCACTATCTCCCCAGCCATCATTTGCTTCATCATCTCCCCAGCCATCATCATTTGTTTCTTCCTCCTCGTCCTGAGATTGCTCTACAATAATGTCTTCATAAGATTGAGCCTCTATTGCTTCAACAAATTCAAAATCGTAATCAGAATTTATTACATATAGATTGTTGTAGTTGGTATAGTGAAGTGCTTCGTGTTCAAAAAATATTCTCAAATTGACAAGCTCTCTGGAAAAATTTCTCGCCGTGCTTTTGCTGAGTGACTGCGAAAGCATGGTCAGATAATTATCCATTTTTGTGCCTGACAATCCAGCTAAATTTACTCCGGAAGTTAATGCACCAAAAAAGTCTCTCTGATATGGAATATTAGGGAACTTTCTGGATTGCAATCTTAATGCAATGTCAATGATATTGGTTTGTTGCTGACCGGAAAATGAGGCTGGCCAAATGGCATTAAAGTCCTGGCCAATTGCAGCAGCTTCTCTATTATTTGTGTGCTCCAATAGTGTAGCAATCTGGGAGCCAAAAGTTGTAACCGAATCATTCAGAACAACATATTGGCCCATAGCCACATGCACAACAAAGGTAAATAGGATAAGGTTTAATATTCTTTTTAACACAACACTTTTCGAAAAGTTCACAATTTAGCGATAATTGTACAACAACTTTATTTCAGAATATGATAAAAATCAACCGTATAAGTTTTCATTGATAATAACGCCAAAATGGAAGAGGCAATTATATTGGAGCAGGGATTAACCTCATCATTGCCCAGTTGTTTCGGATATTGGTATGCACAAGTGTTAGATTACAACTGATAGCTTTCCTTCTTAAATCATCTTCATCGTATGAATAAAAGCCGCTTAACACAATTATTCCATTTTCGGCCAGTAGCTTTTTGTAATGTGGCAATTCGTCCATTAGTACGATTTTGTTTATGTTGGCATAGATCACATCAAATGGCCCGGGCAATGTAAGTTTGTCAATACTTCCTTGTAATATTTCAAAATTTTCAACCTGATTCAAATCAAAATTTTCTTTGCAGTTTTCAATACACCAGGCGTCTGTATCAGTAGCTACAATAGATTTAGCCCCCAATTTAAAAGCCATAATGGCTAATATCCCAGTCCCGGTTCCCACATCCAAAATTTGTTTTTCTTTATGGTCTATCGTCAATTGTTCCGCAACAATGAGATGTGTGGTTTCGTGATGTCCGGTGCCAAATGACATTTTGGGATTGATGATAACGTCATGCTTAATTTTTGTCTGGGGCTTATGAAAGGTCGCTCTTATTTGTACTTTTTCATCAATAATTACAGGCTCGAAATTATTTTCCCACTCTTCATTCCAATTAATGTTTTCGAGTCGTTCTACTTTAATTGTTGTTCTAATTCCATACTTTTCAAATAAATTGTCCAGCAAATTCTTATCATAGAACTCTTCAATAATAAAAGCATCTAATCCTGTTTCTGTTTCCAGAAAGGAGTCGAAATGAATTGCGGCCATTTCTGCAATTAATATTTCAGTGGAAGCGGCATAGCAAGAGATGGATATTTTTAAATATTGAGGCATGATTAATCGTTACAGCCGGCAAAGGACTCTACATCTATTAAGAAAATAGAAAAATCTGCCAAGCCCTTATTGGGTTCAAAGTATATAGTGAAGTCAGCAAATGCTTTGGATTCTGTGAAATGCCACAATCCTTCCATATCAGCATATACACGACTTTCCACTTCAAAAACTTTGATATCGCAAAAAGCTTCCGACTCTTCTTCATAAACTCTGAAGTCAGCAAGAGCGCGATTTTTTTCTATATATACTGCCCCATAAATTTTACAATAATTCACCTGGGCACTAAAAACAGAAGGAGAATTAACCATGACGATAATAATCAACATCAAGGCAATTCTCCTTAAAATTTTCAATAACATATGCTGTTAGTAAGATTTACCTATTTCGACAAAATCTCTGGATTTTAAAGATGCTCCGCCAATCAGTCCACCATCGATATCTTTTTGTGCAAATAAATCAGATGCATTTTTAGGATTGCAGCTACCGCCGTATAAAATTGAAATACCTTCTGCAACTTCATCGCCATATTTCCCTGCAAGATGTGCTCTTAATTTTTCGTGCATCTCCTGAGCTTGCTCTTTTGAGGCAGTAACGCCTGTTCCTATTGCCCAAATTGGTTCGTAGGCAATCACCAATTTTTTAATATTTTCTGCTGATAATTGAAATAAACTCTCTGTAAGTTGTCGGGTCACAAAATCAAAATGAGCTTCTTTTTCGCGGATTTCTAAAGACTCTCCACAACAAAAAATTGGAGTGAGACCGGCCTCCAAAACAGTTTTTACTTTTTTGGCTAAAAATTCATTCGATTCTCCAAAGTATGCTCTGCGTTCGCTATGTCCGATAATTACATAATCTACACCTACCGAATTTAACATATCAACAGATGTTTCGCCAGTATATGCACCCTTGAGGTTGTCATTGCAGTTTTGCGCTCCAAGACTCACTTTTTCAGCATCGCCAATAATTTTCGAAACGCTACTCAAATGAATAAATGGTGTGCATAAAATCATTTTTACATCATCCTTTAATTCATCTGCCACCATATTAACTATTTCTGAAGCAAGAGCCACTCCTTCTTCAAGTGTGTTATTCATCTTCCAGTTTCCAGCAACAATTTTATTTCTCATTATTCTAATTTTTTGTAATTAATTTTCGGTGCAAACTTACTCATTTTGATTTTAGTCCCATAAATCGAATAGATAAAATTCAATCAATTATGACAACGATCATATTATATCAATAAGTAGAAAAGTAGTTCTATCTTTCCCTGTGAACAGTGTCAAGGGAAAATGGGGGCAGGCAAACAGACCAGTAGACAGCTGGGTAATCATAAGGGTTGGAGTATTGAACCCGCGCTCCTTTTTTAACCAATATGCTCTGGCCGGCTTCTATTACAATTTTTTCGCCATCGACATTGATTAGCTTTTTTCCTTTTATCATTAAAGTAAATTCGTCAAACTCTGGAGTTTGCAAAGGTTCTTTCCATCTGGGAGGCACCTCCATTTTTGCAATGCTGCATTTATCATATTTATTGCTGGCATTGCCAAAGTGCTCCTCGATCAATTTCATATCTATAGTTGGCACAACAAAAGGATCGTCTTCTTTTATATAATTTTTCATAGGTCACTCTAATTCGACACACAAAGTAATTATTTAGTGCGAACAAATTATTATTGTTTATGAATTTTTATTTTGGGCTCATCACTTTTGAAGAATAGTTATCGAATTATGGAGCACTATTAGGAACCAAACATGAAAGGCTAGCTAATTCTGCTCCAATTAAGAGATGATCTCCTTTGGCTTTTCACTTGCTGTTTTATCAAAAAATTATGTTCTTTTTCCAGATTGGGATCATCCTGCAATACTTCCTGTGCAGCCTGCCTGGCAATCTCCAGTATTTTTGAATCTTTACCCAGATCTGCTATTAGCAAATCAAGAATACCACTTTGCTGGGTTCCCATGATATCTCCAGGGCCACGCAACTTGAGATCCTCCTCGGCGATATCGAAACCATTATTTGTACTTACCATGATACTTATTCTCTGCCGACTTTCTTTTGTCAATTTATAATTGGTCAGCAAGATACAATATGACTGATCGGCCCCCCTGCCAACTCTGCCTCGCAATTGGTGGAGCTGGGCGAGGCCAAACCTTTCTGCATTTTCTATAACCATGATGGTTGAATTTGGCACGTTGACGCCTACTTCTATCACTGTGGTGGCTACCATGATTTGAGTCTCATTTTTTACAAATCGTTGCATTTCAAAGTCTTTGGCCTTTGATTTCATTTTTCCATGAAGAATTCCTACATGATATTCTGGGAATGCGCGATTGATAGCTTCATACCCATCGGTTAGGTGTTTCAAATCAAGCTTTTCTGATTCTTCAATGAGGGGATATACAATATATACTTGGCGTCCCTGAGCAATTTGTTTTCGAATAAACCCAAATACCTCCAGTCGATTAGCATCATATTTATGCATGGTTTTAATCTCCTTTCTGCCTGCCGGTAGTTCATCTATTACAGATATGTCCAAATCTCCATAGAGTGTCATGGCCAAAGTTCGCGGAATTGGTGTAGCAGTCATGACAAGAATATGGGGCAAATAAGACTTATTTTTTTGCCATAATTTTGAACGTTGAGCGACTCCAAACCTATGCTGCTCATCGACAATGGCGAGGCCAAGATTTTGAAACTGAACTGCATCTTCTATCAAGGCATGGGTGCCAATTAATATTTTGAGCGTACCATTTTCAAGTTTTTCTGAAATGATCTTGCGTTCGCTCTTCTTTGTAGCACCTTTTAAAATTGCTATGTCAATTCCCAATTCATCAGCGAAAGGCTTTAGTCCCTTGAGATGTTGATCAGCTAATATTTCCGTAGGTGCCATCAATGCGGTTTGTGCTCCATTACCAATTACCACCAACATACAAATGAATGAAACTATCGTCTTTCCGCTGCCAACATCACCCTGGATAAGTCGATTCATTTGTTTTCCGGATTTCAAATCATGGTATATTTCTCTAATAACTTTTTTTTGTGCATTGGTAAGTTCAAATGGCAAATGATTATTATAAAACTCTTTGAGGATGTTTGTTGAACTAAAAACCTGGCCTTTAAATTTTTCAACCCTGGTTAGTTTTAGTTTTATCAATCTTAATTGCAAATAGAAAAACTCTTCAAATTTCAAACGATACTGAGCTTTTCGAAGCATTTCCTGATTTTCAGGGAAATGAATATTTATCTGGGCATCTTTTTTATTGATCAGTTTATAATGATTTTGAATATTGCTCGAAAGGCTTTCTCTGATGTGCTGCCCGGATGCAGTAAGTAAAGTTTTTTGCAATTTCGAAATACCTTTGCTGTCAAGGTATCTGGGTCGTAATTTTTCAGTAGAAGGATATATAGGCTGAAAAGACACAGGGCTTTCGGCAATTTCCGAAAGGGCTTCAATTTCGGGGTGGGCAATATTAAATTTACTGTTAAAAACAGAAGGCTTCCCAAATATCACGTAGTCAATACCTACCTTCAGCTTATTCATCATCCATTGCGCCCCTTTAAACCAGACCAATTCTATGACACCTGTTCCATCAGAAAATTGAGCAACAAGCCTTTTTTTTCTTTCTTGCCCGATCATTTCAATGCGAAGAATTTTTCCCTTAAGCTGAATGTAGGTCATTGATTGGTTGACTTCCCTGATCTGGTGAAATTTTGTACGATCTTCGTATCTGAAAGGATAATGTTGAATGAGGTCTCCAAAAGTAAAAATCTTAAGTTCCTTGTTCAGCAATTCTGCCTTGTTCGGGCCAACACCTTGCAGAAATTCTATCCTAGTGTCAAAGAAACTTGTCATTAATTGTCACTTGTTTGAAAATCTTCTTTCCATTGGAGTGTATTCAATAAATGGACGATGTCGTCACGTACAAATGCTATGACCGGTGCAAGAGAATCATTTTGAGTGGCAGTATTAAAATACAAAGCCCCCCTTAAAAAATGATCTACCGAATCTGTGGTAAAAAATTGATATTGACTTGGCACCTCCCCAGACAGCTCAGCAATCACAACCGTTTTATTGGACTTTGTTACTACAACGGCCTCATCAATTGCATAGGCTTTCACCTGGTGCTTTGATGTCAATTTGTAGGCTGTGGCCAAATATTCCCGTAATAATTTTTCACTGTGCTTAACGGGCTTATACGATACTTGAATGGACGCTTCAAATTCGGGGTAATAAATATCAATCCAATATGGCTCCGCTATCCAGCTGGAATCATTCAATATTTTAGCGTATTGCGAATATTCAAACTGGTATGGGAAGGAGTCTGAAAGTACTTGATATTCATTGTTTGGTAGTAGTATTCTATTGAAGCCTTTTGGTTTTGGCATATAGTCTGTCCTGCATCCAACTATTGAAAATAATATGAAAGCTATCACTACTACATATTTATCCATGTGCGTATAAATTGGCAAAACCTATAATTTATCCAGTTAACTTATAGCCCGACTTGCTATTGGTGCTTTATAATATTTTATTAATTGATTACTACTCTGATACTTTTAATTCTTTTTAGATCAACAGCAACAATCTCAAATTCAAACTTTTCAAAGGTAATAATTTCACCCACGTTCGGAAGTTTACGTTTTATTTCAAGAATCAGACCTCCCAGGGATTCATTTTCTCCTTTTACTTTTTCAAAAATCGCAGGATCTTGATCTGTAATTTTACAAAAATCTATCAGCGTAGTTTTGCCTTCGAAAACATAAGTGTTATTATCTATTTTACTAAATATGGTTTCGTCGATATCAGATTCATCTTGTATTTCACCAAAAACCTCTTCCATTACATCTTCGAGGGTAACTAACCCCGCTGTACCGCCATACTCATCTACTACTATGGCCATATGTACATGTTTCTCTTGAAAGTCTTTTAGCAAGGTGTCGATTTTTTTTGTTTCAGGAATAAAAAATGGTGTTCTGATGAGCTTATTCCAATTATAGTTTTCCGCTTTGTGTAAATGTGGCAAAAGGTCTTTACTGTACAATATGCCTTCAATATTATCAATTGATTCTTTATATATTGGTATTCTTGAGAATCCACAAATATTTATTTTATCAATCAATTCATTGAAATTAAGCGTGATATCCAGCATAGTAATATCAACTCTCGATCTCATTACTTGCTTTACATTTAATTGGCCAAAGTTTACAATACCTTTCAAAATACCCTTTTCTTCTTCCGTGGTTTCTTCATTGGTAGTCAACTCCAGGGCCTGGTTGAGTTGCTCGGCAGATATTTCGTTACCCTTCTTCTTTTTCTTGCTTTCAAAAAGCATCGAAATATGTGTCAATGCCCAGGAAATAGGTTTGAAGAATTTAAAAGAAAAATTGATAAACGGAACGGTCATTTTTGCAAACCCTATGCTTTTTTGATTAGCATAAATTTTAGGAACAACCTCTCCAAGGTACACAATTACAAAAGTGATAATTGCCGTAAGGACAATGACTACCTTCCCTTCTGCGCTGTGCGAACCGGTAAGCCGCCAGGTCACGATTGTAGAAAGAGTAACAAAAGTTATGTTAATAAAATTATTTAAAATAAGGATTGTGGCTAACAATCGCTTGGGCTGAGATATTAGATAAAATATTCGTTTTTCAACTTTATCACCTTCTTTTAGTTGTTGGATTTCTTTTGAGTCAAGTGAAAAAAAGGCAACTTCAGAACCGGATACCATCCCAGACAGTAGCAATAACAAAACCAATATAATTCCATTGATTATGTAAAACAGCTCCGGGGTATTTTGCAAAACCATTAAAATGATCTGGGAACCAGGGTCAGGATCATCGATGTTAATTTCCAATATTCAGTTTTTATTTTTCAATTAAAATGGCAAATCATCACTTTCTTCTGCTGCAGGAGCTGCTGCCTGTGGCTCGGTAGGTTTAGAAACTACAGGTGGTGCAGGTTCTGACACCGGCTGATTTTGAGGAGCAGAACTACTAGCTGAATTATCAGATCGACCACCAAGCATTGTC
>VAPM010233716.1_pt1 | contig 13450 bp, 12 predicted proteins | sample 3395091 | NCBI WGS metagenome assembly VAPM01 (sample SAMN08290445, study PRJNA428436) | hydrothermal vent metagenome | isolation source: Deep-sea hydrothermal vent chimney 3 | place: Pacific Ocean: Juan De Fuca Ridge | reverse complement strand
CGTTGATTATATGCTTTGATCAACTCATTTAATTTTTTGAATTCCAGTTGCCCACTTTCTGCTTTTAAATGATGCAATATTGCTAAACCTTTGTTCAGTTGACTATCGATATTTTTTACTTTGCCAACTATATAAATCAAGTTTCTTTTCTTTCCCGGAGTCAATTGCTCAAAATACATGTTGCCTTCTGCGTCCTGTTCCAATAGTGCCCTAAATGAATCAGGCATATCCATCCCAAATTCTGAAGTGTCTTTTTCCAATGTTAACAGTACTTCCATACCAATGGAAAGATTGCATTTATTGACTAATTCTTGATTAACTAATAAAAAGTATCCTTCTGAATAGGGCATCAAAGCACCCTGGATTTTTATACCATTATTTATTTGACAAACTACTCTTCTGTTAGTTCCATCAATAAAAATTTTAGCAATCGAAGTGGGTATAGGAAAATGGTAACCCCATACTTTAGAATCCAGTTTTTGTAGTGAGGTTTTTAAGTGTGCCATCTTTATAATTTCTGAAATAAAGGTATAAATAATTTACCAACTGCTGAACCCGAATAATTCGGGAGATAATTAATGAATTGCTTAAAATGCCTGCGGTAGGCAGGCTTGTTTTCTGCATCGCATATCACGCATGAACAATAAGGCTTACCATTAGATACGCAAATTAAACATCATGAATTTCTTATTTAGAATGATTAAAAATGAACAATAATGGAAGAATAAATTCTTCTATGATTAAAGTCATATTTTTTAAATCAATATATTTATAAAATCGCAACATTAAAGGACTTGTAAAAAATAATCAACTATGCCTGTAAAAAGTTATATCGCTTTTCCTCTCGATAATCGCAAGAATGAACTGAAAATCGAGCTGGAGAATATAGAAGGTTGCGAAGCAATTGAGGCAGAAAACAAAGACGTATTGGTGGTAGTAACAGCATCGGATAACGATAAATCTGATGAAGCACTTCTGCATAGAATTCGTGAAAGTAAATTCCTGAAACACATTTCACTTGTTTCGGGATTTAGGGATGAAGAAAACTTAGAAAACAACAATAGATGAAATTGAAAAATATAAACCGCCGCAATTTTCTGAAAAGAATTGCTGCCGCCTCAGCAATGTCTGCTGCATATGCTATGTTTCCGGGAATTGTATTTGCCAATGAAAGTGACATGAACCTTCCCGCTGATGTGGAGTGGAAAAAGGCACCGTGTCGTTTTTGTGGAGTTGGTTGTGGGGTAAAGATTGCCCTTTCAGGTGGGAAAGCGGTAGGCGTGAAGGGTGACCCGGAAAGCCCAGTAAATAAAGGACTTTGTTGTGTAAAAGGCTATCACTCCGTAATGTCGATGTACGGAAAGGATCGTTTGACCAAACCACTGGTTAGAAAAAATGGAAAATTAGTAGAAACATCCATGAAGGAAGCCCTGGATCTGGTGGCATCAAAGATGAAAAGCACCATTGAAGCGCATGGAAAAGATGCTGTTTCTATTTACGGCTCTGGTCAGTGGACCATCCCCGATGGATATGTAGCCTCTAAATTGACAAAAGGTGCCATTGGCACAAATAATCTGGAGGCCAATGCCCGACTGTGTATGGCAAGCGCAGTTACTGGGTTTATGACAACTTTTGGCATGGACGAGCCGATGGGTTGCTACGAGGATTTTGACCATGCAGATGTATTTGTGCTTTGGGGAAATAACATGGCAGAGATGCATCCGGTTTTGTTTTCAAGAATGCTTGATCAAAGGTTAAGAAGAAAAAACGTAGTAATTATAGACCTGGCTACCAGAACTACCCGTACCTCTATGGCATCGGATAAGTCATTTATCTTTAAACCTCAAACAGATCTTTCTATTGCCAATGGTTTGTGTAAGGAGGTTATCGATAATGATTGGATGAATACCTCATTTGTTGACAAGCATTGTGTTTTCAAAAAAGGAAAAACCAATATTGGCTATGGTCTTGAAGATCACTTTAGTTTTAAAGACGAAGCAACAGGAATCTCATTAGAAGATTACAAATCATTTTTGAACGATTATAACCTTAAAAATGTTTCGAAAACATCAGGTGTAAGTATCAAAGACCTGAAATATCTGGCATCACTATATGGAGATTCCAACAAAAAAGTGATGTCGCTTTGGTGTATGGGAATGAACCAACATACGCGTGGTACATGGATTAATAATCTGGTTTATAATATTCATTTGCTTACCGGCAAAATTTCATCTCCCGGAAATAGCCCATTTTCACTAACAGGGCAACCAAGTGCCTGTGGTACGGTTAGAGAGGTTGGAACATTGACCCATAAATTGCCATATGGTGTGGTGATGAAAGAAGCAGCAAGGAAAAAAGCGGCTAAAATATGGAAAGTACCTGTAGAAAATATTGATCCTAAACCAACTCTGCACACTGTAGAAATGTTCAGAGCCCTGGATAGGGGAGACTTGAAATTTATGTGGATTCAAGTCACCAACCCAATGGTCACCATGCCAAAGCTCAATCGCTACAGAGAAGGGTGTGAAAAAGAGGGTCGCTTCATTGTAGTGTCGGATATATACCCAACACCAACAACAGATGTTGCGGATGTGATTCTTCCTTCTGCGATGTGGATTGAGCGTGAAGGAATGTATGGAAATTCTGAACGGCGTACCCAGCACTTCGAAAAAATGGTTGATCCTCCCGGAGAGGCCATGAGCGATACCTGGCAATTGATAGAAGTAGCGAAACGGATGGGATACGAAAAGCTGTTTCCATGGGATGAAGAAAACCACATTGAAGAAATATGGAATGAATATACACAATTTCATGAAGGCAATAAACATGGCATGGCATCTTATGAAGTGCTGAAAAGTCAGCCCGGAGCAATGTGGCCTTATGTCGATGGTAAAGAAACCAAATGGAGATTTAATGCCAAGTACGACCCTGCGGCGAGTGGTGAAGATTTTGATTTTTATGGAAAACCGGATGGGAAAGCCTGGATTTGGGCAAGGCCTTATGAGCCACCTCCAGAGGTACCGGATGAGGAATATAGTTTCTGGCTGAATACCGGAAGGGTGATAGAGCACTGGCATTCTGGGTCTATGACACGACGAATATCAGTTTTACATCAAGCCGTTCCACACAGCTATGTGGAGCTAAACCCTCAAGATGCGAACAAACTCAATATTAGAAATGGAGATAAAGTCAAGCTGACCTCAAGGCGTGGTGAGCTGATTCTTCCGGCATCTGTAAACGAGCGAGGCCAGCCGGCTGTCGGGCAGGTATTTGTTCCGTTTTTTGATGAAGGATTGCTAATTAATGATCTTACACTCGATGCTTTTTGCCCGATTTCGAAGCAGCCTGATTATAAAAAATGTGCAGTGAAAGTAGAGAAGGTTTAATAAATTGTTGTTAGTGGTTGTGGCAATTAGCTAATTGAAAATATTCAATGACTTCTACAAAAAAGTAAAAAATGGAAATAAAAAATAGATTATTGCTTATTGGCTTTGCTGTTCTGCTCATGATTTCGGCAATAATAATTGTTGAAATTAGTATTGAGCAGGAAAGCAAGCCACTTGATATTATGACAAAAGGTCCAATAGACATGCCGATTATACCATTAGAAAAAGGCGTGTTTGCAAGATCAGCTCAAGCGCTTGATTATAAAGATATGCCTTTTGACAAAACCCAGGGCAGATCATTATCGACATATTATAAAACCCGTGCCTTCAATGGTGCTCCGCCAACTATTCCTCACGAATTGCTTAGCGAAAAAGGCATTGGAGGAAAAGCATGTTTGCAATGCCATGAAAATGGTGGGTATGTCAATCGCTTTGCCGCCTTTGCCCCAGTGACCCCTCATCCGACCTTGATCAATTGTAAGCAATGCCATGTACCTCAAATGACCAAGCAAAATTTTGTTTCAAGCAATTGGAGCAGGCCAGATCCGGTAAAGATAAATCAATCTGCTTTGCCGGGAAGTCCGCCAGTAATTCCGCACGAATTACAGATGAGGGAAAATTGCCTGTCATGTCATGCCGGGCCAGCAGCAGCAAAGGAGATAAGAATTGATCATGCCGAGCGAGTAAACTGTAGGCAATGTCATGCTGCTAAAAAACAATCGGAATTTAAAGCGCTTGTATTTTCGAGAAATCCAGAATAGTAGAATTTTATTTTTATGAATGTGAAAAGTCGAAATAGTATATTTCTTATTTTAGTAGTGTTGTTGGCAAGTTGCTCTCCTGACTTTAAATCTCATGAAGGCAATCTCGAAAAAGTAAAAAAGCACACATCTGATGTGCAATACGATATGGATGCTCGTGATCTTATTGGAGAGATGGAATTGCAGCGTGTTGTACCAGAATTAGAAGGGGTGCAAGATTTTTATATTAGAAAACAAAGTTTGGTGGTTGCATCCTTTCCTTGCACCAATTGCCATAATGAAGATTTGAGAAAGTTAAAAGTGGGCAATAAAAATGGAGAGAAAAAAGCACACTGGGATATTAAGATAGTTCATGCATCTGATAATGTCATGGATTGCCTCACCTGCCATTCGGAATCAAATTTGGATAAACTAAATTCTATCACCGGAGCGGAAATAGATTTTGATATGAGCTATAAATCTTGCGCTCAATGTCATTCTACCCAATATAAAGAGTGGCAGGGTGGATCACATGGAAAGCGTGTTGGAGGGTGGGTGCCTCCGCGAATTGCCAAAACATGTGTAGAATGCCATGACCCTCATAATCCGGCTTTTGAAAGCAGGTGGCCTTCGAGACTAAATACCACAAAACTTACTGACTAACTCATATATAAATTATGCTATTCGGAAAGGAAAAAAACGACGAAGCAAAGAAATGTAGCTCTTGCAATTGCGGCGATTCGCAACACTCTGCTCCCGATGGCTTCGGTCAGGTTATGGAAAAAAGTAGTGGCCGCCGCAGTGCCATTAAAAATATGACCGCAGGGCTTTTGTCAGGTCTTGGTCTTGTAAACTCTGCCTGTAGTGTGACAGCCGGAGACGATAAGAAGGAAAAATCTGAGCTCGATTGGGAAGAATATTTCAAAGGCAATTATCGCATGATGACCAAGGAAGAGCAGAAAGATACTGTGACCCGACTGGAGAGATTGTATGAAATAAATTCTGGAAAAAAGATAAGTATATCTTCAAAGGGGGTGGTAGAAAATGTGCTTTTCGGATATGCCTTCAATATCTCCAAATGCCAGGGATATATGGATTGCGTCAATGCTTGCGTTGAAGAAAATAATCAGGATAGAAATTCAGAAATGCAATATATCCGAATTCATGAACATGAAAAAGGCAGCATGGATTTTGAAATGGCAGATGACAATTACTATCATCAGGTGCCTGCCGAAGGACATTTTTATATGGGCACACAGTGCTTTCATTGTGAAAATCCACCTTGTGTCGATGTCTGCCCAGTGAAGGCCACATGGAAGGAAGAAGACGGAATAGTAGTTATAGATTATGATTGGTGCATAGGATGTAGGTATTGCATGGCTGCCTGCCCCTATGATGGCAGAAGGTTCAATTGGCAAGACCCCCAGGTCCCGGAAGAGGAAGTAAATAAAAATCAGCATTATCTGGGCAACCGCATGCGGAAGAAAGGGGTGATGGAAAAATGTACCTTCTGTATCCAACGATCTCGTGATGGGAAAAATCCTGCATGTGTAGAAGCTTGTCCGACAGGAGCGAGGATCTTTGGAAATATTTTAGACCCGAATAGCGATATCAGATGGGTACTGGAAAATAAAAAGGTTTTTAGGTTGAAAGAAGACCTTGGCACTGAGCCAAAGTTTTGGTATTTCATGGACTAACGGTAAGGCAAATGAAGTCGGGAGTCAGGAGTGGGGAGACCGAAGTTAAAGTGATTAAATGGACCATAGCAGGATTTGAATTTATTCAAGAGGCTTTTTCCCTGCCTTGGTCGGCAGGTGTTTTTTACAGCAGGTTTCCATTAAAATAACAGTAGAATCAATAATTAAATGCGCATGAGTAAGCTGAAGATATTTTTTTCAATGGTAGGTGATGGCATGAGTGCTGCCATGCAAGGGAATAAAACGTATCATCTTTGGATGGCGATACTAACATTTCTGATGTTGCTGGGGGCATATTCCTATTATATCCAGATTACAGAAGGCCTTATCGTCACAGGCATGAGCGATGGAGTTAGTTGGGGACTTTATATTTCGAACTTTACTTTTTTGGTCGGAGTCGCCGCAGCGGCAGTGATGATCGTGCTGCCTACTTATATATTGAAAGATGTAGATTTTTCCCAGGCAGTATTGGTTGGTGAAGGGCTTGCCGTATCTGCATTGATCATGTGCCTGGCATTTGTTACTGTTGATTTGGGTAGTCCTGCGAGAGCCTGGCATTTGATCCCTTTTATCGGGGAATTCAACTTTCCCAGTTCGATGCTTGCTTGGGATGTATTGGTATTAAATGGATACTTATTTATTAATCTATCTATACCCTTTTATATACTTTTTATGAAATATCAGGGCAAAGTGCCCAATAAAAATATTTATCTCCCCGGCGTATTATTGTCTGTTTTTTGGGCAGTAGCCATTCATATGGTCACCGCATTTTTATATGCAGGATTGCCTGCAAAGCCGTTTTGGAATAGTTCGCTTCTTGGCCCTCGGTTTTTGGCATCGGCATTTGCAGCAGGTCCGTCCTTGATTATCATCGTATTGTTCATGATCAAAAAATATACAGAATATCCAATAGCGCAAAAAACAATTCAAAAGATCGCATTGGTTGTAACAATTGCGGCGCAGATCAATATTATCATGGTGATTTCAGAGGTATTCAAAGAGTTTTACTCCCCAACACATCACAGCAGCAGCGCGATTTATTTATTCTTCGGGTTGCATGGAAAAAATGCACTTACCCCCTGGATTTGGTCTGCTCTTTCCATGAATCTGGTGGCGACAGTTATTCTTAGCTTACATCAATTAAGAAAAAAAAAGGGATGGTTGCTTTTTGCTTGTATAATATTGTTTGTCGCGATATGGATAGAAAAAGGTATGGGGCTTATTATTCCGGGATTTATTCCTGGGGCTTGGGGTAATATTACCGAGTATTTACCAACCATGATCGAAGTAGGAGTCACTGTTGGTATTTGGGCGATGGGATCATTTATATTTACGGTTTTAATCAAAGCAGCTATTCCAATTGAAACAGGAAAAGTTAAGTATATCAAATAGATAGTGGCTGTAAAGTCCCCCTGCCTCGCCGGACAGGCAGGCTTTTGGGGATTTAGGGGTTTTATACTTTTCGGAGTGGACTTATAATAAACTTCACGAATTGTAATTACGTGCCGCAAGCCTTGATTTGTGCCACGATATCATCATGCTTATCAGCAAATAAGTTTTTTACAATTTTCTCATCTCCAGAGTGTAGTTGTCGCACTCTTTTGCTCTTCTTGCAGTAAGCCTGACAATCCTGGTTTATAACCGTAATTAAATAATTCTGACCTTCTACGGGCAATACAACCTCCATAACATCACTGGAAAATTCCACCTTCATTTTTTTTTCAAGTTTGGTGTTTTCCATTTTCACTACATGACCAAACATGTATTTGCCATCAAGGACTTCAATTTCTATATCGCAATTTTGTCCCACAGCGACATTAAATGATAAGATAAAAATTGGAAGTATGTTAAATATGTTTTTCATAAATATTAATTTGTTCGTCTTTAAATATCAAAATTACAGAATTGTAACCGTTCAAATTTTGATAAGATCAAGAATGTCGTATAGCTGTCAATTCCACTCTAAAATTTTCATTATCAATCAATAAACAATATGGTTTGATTGGTGTTGTTCAAGCAAACTACTAATCGCAAATTTTACAAAACAAATACTATGGGGAAATCAATTTTAGTAACCGGAGCTACTGGAAATATTGCAGGTTTAGTAATTCCAGAATTATTAAAGGGGGGTGTCAGTGTGAAGGCACTCGTTCGTGATCCTGCAAAAGCAAAAAGCCTTGAAGAATCGGGAGTTGAAATTATTCAAGGAGATTTCTCTGATCAGGATGTGCTTAACTCTGCTGCAGAAGGTGTTGACGCGGTATTGTCCATTACACCTCCAAACCCAGATGCGGTTTCGCAAGCAGCAAATATTCTAAGTGCGGCAAAAAAGTCCGGAAGCTCACACCACCTTCGCATATCAGCAATTGGAGCGGCGGCAGATGCACCAACTGAAAACGGTCGATTACATTTTCAAACAGATGAAGCTATTATGGCATCTGGCTTACCATACACAATTTTAAGGCCGCATTTTTTTATGCAAAATACCTTCATGTCTGTGCAATCTATCATGGCAGATAGTAATATGTATTGGGGAATGGGAGATGGGAAAATGGGTTTGATCGATGTTCGAGATATTGTTGACTGTTGTGTGACGATATTATTGAACGGAGGCCATGAAAATAAAGTCTATACACCTACCGGACCAGCATCTATTTCGTTTCATGAAATGGCTAAAATAATTGGTGAGGGAATTGGAAAGAAAGTCAACTATGTCCCAGTACCATTAGATGCTGTCAGACAAGCGATTATAGATATGGGAATGGGAGAGTGGTTTGGTCAGGTGATGGCGGATTATTCAAAGGCTTACGGCGAAGGTTGGGGTGATTTCACAAATAATGATGTAGAAATTATTACTGGAAATAAGTCCAGAAGCTACAAGCAGTTTTTTGATGAGGTGATGTCATGGGGTTTTAAAGAAGGCTCCTAAAACAAATAATTAATCTATAAAAAATCCATACCCAGATAAAACAGCTTTTATCTGGGTATGGATTTTTTAAACAAATTCGATTATAGCTGAGAAATATTTTTAGTCGGAGATTAAAAGTTGATTTTAGCTTGAAAATTCTTTCAACAAATCCCCGATTTTTTCACCAACAATTCGCTCTTCGCCAGGATTCATCATCCATGAAGTAATGTCAATTGATTCTGAACCTCCCACAGTTTCTATTGACGGATGACCTTTTCTTAGGGCTTCTCTCATGTCATTGGGTGTAATTTTAACCTGCTTTTGATCCCATCTGATGCGCAAAGAAGGAACGTGATTCGCTATCTCAGGTACATGAATTTCAATGTCAACTCCCTTCACGTTTTTTACTTTTTCTGCGATATGGTTTACTTGGTTTTCCCAATTGGCCCAAACCTGATCGTGATCCTCAGCAAGGAAGGTTTCTAAAGCAACCAACATTCCCAAGACTTCTTCTTTATTAACTTTCATTCCGCGACCAACAGTATCGCCATTGGGAGGAGCACTAATTCTCGCAGCCTGAATCAGGTCTTTTCTGCCTAACAATAATCCAGCACTCTGTGGCCCTCTGATTCCCTTGCCTCCAGAGAAACAAACCAGATCATACCCCATTTTAGTATATTTCCAGAAGTTTTCAACAGGTGGCACATCAGCGGCGCAATCATTCATGGTCGGAATGCCATTCTTCTTGCCAAGCTCAATAAATTCTTCATGTGAAATTTGACTCTTTTCGCTATGTGCATTCAAATACCATAACATCGCTGTTTTTTCATTTATTGCATTTTTAAGCTCTTTGAGTGTTTCTACCTCGATTAGTTTTACACCCGTATTTCTGACCGCATGTGTATAACCTATATTATGCGATTTTTGCAATATAACTTCAGATTTCATCCCACTTAAGTCATTGGGTATTTGTGCAGCTTTTTTTCTATCCATTCCGGTGAGCACTCCTGCAGTACCCAAAGTGATGGCTGAAAAAGCACCTGACGTAACTAATGCGTCTTCACAATGAACAAGTTCGGCAATTCTTGCACCTACCCGTTCCTGGATGTCTTCCAACTTCACATATTGTTTTGAGGCGTACTGGATTGCATCCATTACTTCCGGTCTCATGATACATCCCGTCAAGGAAGTATAAGTCCCTGCTGCATTGATAAATGATCTAAGCCCAAGTTCTTTAAAGTAATCTCTGTTGGAAGCTAAATTACTTGCGGATTTCCCATTTACCACTCTGGATTGAAAGAGCCCTCCCACCAAAGGGAGAGCAAAAATGCTTTTTAGCAAATGCCTTCTTTTTACCATGACTCAAAGGTATTAATTAGAAAAAAAATTTTTTATACAGCAGCTATACAATCAATCTCCACAAGAGAATCTCCGGGTACTCCACCATAAGTAGCCACTGTAGTTCTTGCCGGAGGATTTTTACCAAATCGACCTCTAAACACTTCGTTCATTCCTTTATAATCTACCAAATCATGTAGATAGACATTTACTTTCAACACTTGTTCCATGGAAGAACCGTGGTTTATTAATTCCTTTTCCAGTTCCTTCAATACGTGATCTGTATGAGATTTTATATCTCCTTCAAAATGAGCACCTTTTCCGGCAATATAAAGTGTATTGCCATGTTTCACACCACCTGAGAATAGTGGAATTTTATCGTCTTTTACCACGCTTCCCGCCATTACTTCCTTATTTGCTACACCTGCTTTGCTTACACCCTTTGCAAGTCCCAGGGTAGCAGCTACTGCTAATCCCATTTTTCTGAATACCGATCTTCTGTTTGTCTTTGTTCTCATAATTTTCATGATTAGTTATTTATTTTACATAAGGCTCACTATTTAGCCCATTTAAATCCCATACTATTTTTCCTTCTTTGATAGTAAGCTCGCAAACAAGTTTTTTGTCTCCGGGCATTTTCTTTTTTACAACATCCACAAAACCAAAATCTCCATGCTCAATACCAAATATGGCAATATCTGCAATGCCACCTTCACTGAGGTGTCCGAGTTCTTCCCGTTGGATAATTTGTGCCGGCTTCCAGGTAGATGCTGCTATTACTTCTTCAAGAGTTAGTCCTATATTTAAGAACTTAGACATAACATTTAGCATATCTTTCATTCCTGCATTCATGCTACCGGTATGCAAATCTGTGCTTATAGAATTTGGTTTTAAACCTTGTTCGATTGCAGGAATTGCCTGATCAAACCTAAAGCTTCCACCACCATGACCGACGTCAAAAATAACTCCTCGTGCCTGAGCATTCAAAGCAAAGTCTTCCAATTTCCCATCATCATTTACTATAGGAATTCTGCCATTTACATGCCCATAGCAATGCGTCAATATATCACCCGGGCGTAATTTTTCCATCAAAAGTGTTTCCATTGATAGTTCTGGTTCATGCCCGCCAAAATCAATCATTACTGGAATGTTTGCAATGCTTCCCGCTTCTACGGCTCGTTCAGTAGGAATCCATTCAGGTCCGGTATAATGCGCAAGTTTTATCCCAACTATATCATCTTTGTATTTATTGGCAATCATTGCTGTGAGCTTGGCATCCATGTCAGTGAGATTTTGTTCTAAGGCTCCGCCACTCATTCCAGACCCAACAATATTTAGGATGCTTAAGACACGGGTTTTAGATCTATCTATGGTCTGTTCCTTAAAGGTTCTGAAATTTCTCCACCCTGCTCCTCCTGCATCAACAATTGTAGTAACACCCGAGCGGAAGGTAAATCCATCGGGAGGCAAAGAACCAAAACTATTGCTAAGGTAAGCGTCTGGTTTGGTGCCGTGATAAACATGCGTGTGAATATCTATTATACCGGCGGTAACAAAAAGCCCCTTGGCGTCAATTGTTGCAGTTGCATTTTTTTGGTCTATTTTTTTACTGATATCAATTATTTTGCCATCTTTTATGGCTATATCCATTACCTTGTTTAGGTCGTTTTTAGCGTCAATTATAGTGCCGCCAATTATTAGCAAATCATATTCTTGGGCCTGTAAAATTGACGAGTAACAAATGAGGATAGATAGGAAAATAGTGCTGAAGTATTTCATCGTATGGGTGTTGATATTATTTAGAGAGTTCCTGTTTATAATATATTCTCCAATTTAGAAATAAAGATCAGAAATTACTCGTAAATCCCTAGTCCAATTTCAGATAGTTGATAATTATGGGCTATTATGATTAAATAACAACTGGATGAGTAGTACAAAGCTTCGTTTAATTATTAATTATAAATGATGAATTATAAATTAAACAATAGATTATCAGTTGTTTATAAGAAATTTTACAAATCGTGTAAATTGCTCACATTCAATCTGTAAAAGTTTTATAACGAACCATTGCAATGGAAGACAATAAATAATGTCAGAAGTCCACATCGCCTTCAGCAAGTCGTACCGTCTGCAAGCATTTGGCGATAAAAAGGAGACCAAATTAAAAAAGTGTAAAAAGTCTAAGGTAGAATTAAAAAACAATATTAGCTGTTTATTCAGCAAGCCTCTTCTTCCTTGCCTACCGCAGGTAGGCTTCGTGCCTCGCGATGACGGAAAGCTTAACTAATTGACATTGCTGATAGGGTAGATTGGCTTGTGCCTAAGTAAATCTTAACAACCGTACGTACTAGCAGGGTCTCTTTTGGACCCTGCGTAAGCTGTGAGATCCCCACCCCACAAAGAAGGGCTATAATGGGACGTGTAGTAGGATTGGCTTAAAAATAATTGTCGATCACGATATTATATCCAGAATTTAGCCAACAAAATCTCCTGAGCCATATTTACAATCATCATACTTTTTGTTGACTTTGATTTTCCAGAAGGGGCCGTTTTTAAAAAGAATAATAAATTTTACGCCAAAGTTATGTCGCCATCTGGCAAAGCCATTTTTGTTGGGTTCCTGACCTTTCGGTACGGCAAGGTATTGGAAACCCATCTTGATGGTGACTTCCTCAAAACACCTGTTACCGGCCAGTGTTTCTTTAGTATCATTTTTAATGATATACCTTATCGTTTTCTCTTTTGACTTTTGCTTTTTAGGATCAGGCTTAGCACCTGTTACAGTATTAGGTGTTGGGAAATAGTCTTTTCCGGCTTCCTGAGAAAAGGCTTCATTTACCCAGGGACTAAAGGTAAAAAGGGAAATTGTAAAAAGACTGAAAAATATTTGCCTCATTTGATAACTTTCTGAATGAGGCGAAATTAATAAAATATTAGTAATTACTCAGGTTGCCAGGTTCACAGTTCAAATTTCCCGGTTTGAACCCGGGGTAAAAAATCTTCATTTTTCTATACCTGCCAGATACAGAAAGACATGGATTTATTTTTTTCGGACGAGGTAAATATAAATAATGCGTCATCCAAATGTTATCACACATAAGCACCCTGAATTAATTTTTCTCTCTGTCATTCGCTACGACCTTTAATGATTACAAATCCTGCTTCAATCGGTAAGCTTACTGTTTGAATTCACGTCCTTTGAATAGAAATAAATTTAAATGATAGTACTTATCAATAAAGTATAAGTATATAAACTTTTTAAAAATTTCGTTTTTATTTTAATGATTATCCGTGTTTGTACCTAAATTCATTTTTATAACTTACGCTTGCCACAAGTAGTCTATTAAACATAGCTTCACCGTAATATCTGCGATTAAACTT
>VAPM010502190.1_pt1 | contig 13453 bp, 10 predicted proteins | sample 3395091 | NCBI WGS metagenome assembly VAPM01 (sample SAMN08290445, study PRJNA428436) | hydrothermal vent metagenome | isolation source: Deep-sea hydrothermal vent chimney 3 | place: Pacific Ocean: Juan De Fuca Ridge | reverse complement strand
TGGCGCGCTCACTCATCACTTCCGTTCCAAAGAAGATCTGATCGTTGAGACAACCAACAGAATATTGCGACCGACGATCCGAAAACCAGTGCCAAACGACGGCCATTCTCAAGGGGATGACGAGCTGTCGGTGATTAAGCTTGAACTCCGCCGGGTTTGGCAACAACTGGCAAACACTGCGGAAGCTCGGGCGCTCCTGGAAATTCTTGTCGCTTTTAGAACCGATGTAAAACTGAGAAATAGAATCAAGTCTGACCTGGTCCTTTGGAATACCCGTATGCAGCAATCCTTTCTGCTGAGTTACACGGCATCTGATGGCGACGACGAACGACTCAGTCGCGTTTGGCAAGTTGCCCGTGTTTTCTATCGCGGATTGATTACGCACGACGCGTTTGTTAACAAGCCCGGAGAACTCGACGAGATTATGGAAGAATTTGTAAATATGCTGGCGCCGATGATGCAACGGCGCCACCTCGAAGGATGAGAAGGGGAAGCTCTCGGGATACAGTAAGGCATGCTGCGCCGTATTCCGCGGGCAGTTGCTAGTACTAAATGATCGCTGCCAGGCGGCTTGCTTCGTTGATTGCGCGCTTTGCGTCCAATTCCCCTGCTTTATGAGCACCGCCAATCAAGCCAGGCTTCAGTCCGTGACCCTGTAAGCTTCGATAGAGACCGCGCATTGGTAGCTGCCCGGCACAAACAATGACCGTATCCACATTCAGGACCTCAGGTTTACCGCCGATCAGCACGTGCAGACCGTCATCATCTATTTTCAGATACTCAACCGCGCTGATCATCTTGACGCCACGATGTCTCAGGACGATGCGATGAGTCCACCCTGTTGTCTTACCCAGCCCACGCCCTACGGGAGTGGACTTTCGTTGTAGCAGATAGATTTCCCGATCTGCTTTGCAGGTAACAGGTTTAACACCGGTAACACCGCCGCGCGGATGGTTCTTGAAGTCTATGCCCCACTCTTTGGCAAAAATATCGATATCAAGAGCGCTCGACTTACCAGCATGGCTGATCAACTCCGCAACATCAAAACCGATTCCACCTGCGCCGATGATCGCCACCCGGTCGCCAACCTTCGCACGCCCCAGGATGACATCTATGTAACTAACAACCATGGAGTGGGTGATGCCTTCGATGTCGGGCGTGCGTGGTTCAATGCCAGTCGCAACGATGATCTCGTCGAAGCCGCCGCCGTTTAGCATGTCGGCCGTTACCTTGGTGTTTAGGCGTAAATCAATGCTGTGGACTTCGATCATGCGATCGAAGTATCGAAGTGTTTCAACGAACTCTTCCTTACCCGGGATTCTTTTGGCCAGATTAAACTGGCCGCCAATCTGGGCCGCGGCATCAAACAACGTTACCTTGTGTCCACGTTCGGCCGCCACAGTCGCAAAGGACAGGCCGGCCGGGCCCGCACCAACAACCGCGATGTTCTTGGCGATGTCGACAGGGTAATAATTCAACTCGATTTCATGGCAGGCCCTGGGATTGACCAAACAACTCACTTCTTTCCCGGTAAAGCAATGATCCAGGCAGGCCTGATTGCAGGCGATGCAAGTATTGATCTCGTCTTCCCGGCCTTCCATTGTTTTTCGAACCAGGTCCGGGTCTGCCAGCATCGGCCGAGCCATCGAGACGATATCAGCATCACCGCGGATCAGTACCGCCTCAGCTGTATCGGGCATGTTGATACGATTACTGGTGATGGTAGGAATATTCAGCTCTTTACGAAGGCGCCCCGTCACGCTGGTAAAGGCGGCCCGGGGTACCATCGTCGCAATAGTCGGTACAGAGGCCTCGTGCCAGGTAAAGTGGGTACTGATAATATTCGTGCCTTCTTCTTCCAGCTTTTTGGCCAACTGAACCACTTCGTCCCATGACATACCGCCCTGGAGCATGTCCATCGCCGCAATCCGGAAGATAAGAAGAAACTCAGTACCAACTGCCGCACGAATCTGGCGCACAACCTCCAGCGGAAACCGCATTCGGTTCTCGTAACTGCCGCCCCATCGGTCTGTTCGTTTGTTGGTTTTTTCAACCAGAAAGGAACTCAAGAGGTATCCCGCAGAACCAATAATTTCAACGCCGTCGTAACCAGCCGCTCTTGCCTGACACGCACAATTCACCATGTCAGCAATCTGCTTTTCAATGCCGACATCATTCAGTTCGAGCGGTGTAAATGCTCCGATTCTTGACCTGATCCCCGAGGGAGAAACACAGGCCTCGTTAGCCGCGAGCGGCCCCATGTGAAGGATTTGCATGCAGATTTTTACATCTGGATCTGCCAGATGAACTGCATCAGTGATTTTCTTGTGCTGAGACGCTTCGTGCGGTGTCGAGAGTTTTGCGCCTGTCCCGGCTTCCGAGTTTGGAGCGATACCACCGGTAATTATCATACCGACACCACCGCGTGCTCGTTCAGAATAATACGCAGCCAGCCTCTCAAAGCCGTTCTCCGCTTCTTCAAGGCCAGTGTGCATGGAGCCCATCAGAAAGCGGTTCTTGATAGTTGTAAAGCCGATGTCCAACGGCGCAAACAAATGAGGATAGCGATCTGCTCCGGGCATTCTTACTTCCCTGTTACCATCCCGGTAGATCCAGAAGGCCGTTACAGCGTTTTCTTAATGGCTTGCAGATCACGATAAGAGGCTGCGCGCTTCTCAGTCTGAGCAGCGATACTTTCTGCGATATCTGCCGCTTGAAACATCCCTGCTTGCCACATGGCGATATAGTCGAGGCCGTCAGAAATCGTATGGTCACGCGCATAATTAATCATAAGTTTGGAGCCAGCAATTGCCAGCGGCGCCTTGCTGGCAATTTCGTTCGCTGTCAGCAGTACTGCTTTTATCATTTCTTCATGGGTGTCATAGACCTCATTCACCAGGCCAATGTCTTTTGCTTTACTGGCAGTCAGGCGCCGCCCCGTATACGCCATCTCCCGTACCCACCCTTGCGGCAGTAAATGGCAAAGGCGGGGAAACGTGCCTACATCGGCGGTCATACCTAAATTGATTTCCTGAATACAAAAGAAGGCGTCCCGCGTGCAATAACGGATGTCGGATGCCGAGATGAGATCGATTCCGCCGCCAATACAGCCACCTTGCACCGCGACCAGAACCGGCATGCGAAGACTTTCAAGCGCACTGAATGTGTCTTGCAACATTGCGATAAGATGCCGAAAAGTTTCGCGTTGCTGGCCAATGTTCTGCTCATCATCCCCGTCCGGCCCAAGGAAACCTCCCGAGGAACTGAATACGGCGAGATCCATACCGGCAGAAAAGTGTCTGCCGGTAGAGGAAATTACGATAACGCGAGCCTTAGCTTCCGCATCGATGCTACGGACGATCTCGGGTAACTCCTTCCAAAAAGCAGGAATCATGGTGTTCAGCTCTTCACCACGTTTCAGTACAATATGAGCTACGCTATCTGTGATATCGAGATCAAAACAGGAATAAGTCATGGTTTCGAGGGTTTCCGAGTTTTCCATAAATACGTGTCAATCAATGCCTGTAACTTAAGCGTATCCCATAAGTTGCCGGCATGCCTGCCAGCCTCGTAACCGCATCAATTTCTCGTGTTACTTGGGTCCAGTAATATTCGTCCGTGACATTCCTGCCATAAGCTTCCAATCGCCAAATACCGTCTTCCGTCTCAATGCCTGCTCTCACATCCAGCAAAGTATAACTGTCGACTCCTATCAGCGGATTTGTCCCGAACGCAGACTTGGTAGACGACTGGTACCTTGGGCTAACTCCGACAAATGCGTCCAGTGATCCACCAACGGGAAAACGGTATTCGATATCGCCGTTGAACTGCCACTGTGGCGCCATAGGAAACTCTTCGCCGTTAATGTTGTAAATATCTCCCAACGGGTCAGGTGTATTAAAATCACCACGTACCTCTGTATCGATGTAGTTGATACCGGCGCTTATCTGCAGCCCTTCCATGGGTATCGCTGTCAGCTCAAGGTCAACACCCCATGCACGTGATTTCGGAACGTTCACCAGAACAGGTATGTTTCCGAACGGAAATCCGACGTCAACAAACCCACGCACCTGTTTGTCCTCGTAATCGTAATAATATAATGCACCGTTTAGTCGCACCCGCCGGTCGGCGAACGTCTTTTTCAGCCCGGTCTCATAGGCTAGAACAGACTCCTGAGTAGCGGGTTGAAGTTGCGAATCGAAAATTGCGGGCAACAGCGGGTAAGAACCGGATTTGTACCCTTTGCTAGCCGTAAAATATACCAGTGAGTCAACGTCTGGCTTATAGTTCAAACTGGCACGCCAGGAAAAATTATCTTCCGACAGGGTATCAAAAACCAGGCCGCCTACCGGCAGATTGGTGTCAACATTGAGCGTCACACAGGTGCCTTGTTCGATAAAAACCGGAGGTACGGGAGGCAGACCATTTCTCAAATTCGAGATCACGCCAATTAACCCGGCAAGCCCGCCGTCCACATCTTCCGCGCAACCGTTGAAATCGCGGTCTTCTGTTGTATAACGTGCTGATCCCAGAAGCTTGAACCGCTCGCCTAACGGGACGTCAAGACTGACAAAAGCCGCTTTGGTCGTCGCACGCTGACTGTTCCGCGAGAGAAGGAAATCAAAGCCAGCCGAGTTCGTCGAGCCTACATCGCTTAGTTGGACTTCGCTGGAATCGACACGTTGATAATTTCCGCCAAACATCCACCTTACGCCGTTATCAAGTTCTCCGGCTGCCCGCAGTTCCTGACTGAACGTATCGATGTCCACATCCCCGATGACGGTCAGGTCTTTATAAGCCATGCCATCAGTATCGAATGGCGCCAGTGAGCTGTAGTCAGCAAAAGAAGTCAGGGACGTTAGCGTAACGTCATCCGTTACGTCCCAGTCGGCATGCAGGGAGCCTTGAAAATATCTGTCGTCAGCTGCGTAACTACGATCAGGAGTCCAGTCGGCAGCACGGGCGGTTTCAGGCGATAAGGGCTGTGCAAGCAGTGCATCGCACGCTTCTTGTCTACCGGGACCCGGACATGGAACCCCAAACCTAAAACCTAAAAATTGGTTCGCCTGTGAATCAGATTTGTCCTGCCAACCGTTCAGATTTACGCCAAAACGTAAGGTATCCGATGGTTCCCAATCAAGTAAGATCCGCGCAACAGTAAAATCACGCTCACCAATCTCGTCATTCCGACTCGAGCTTCGCTGCCAATCGCCGCGAGTCTCACGGCGAGCAGAAAATCTCGCTTTCAGCGTCTCACTGAGCGAACCACTGACAAAACCACCAACCTGAATCGCATCAAAACTCCCAAAATTCAAATTGAGTCCCGTAGAAAACTCGTCGCTTGGCCGGGCGGCAATATAGTTGATCGCCCCACCAGTAGCATTTTGCCCAAACAAGGTACCTTGGGGGCCTTTTAGCACCTCAACTCCCTCAAGGTCCAATATCGCACCACGCGCCATTGTCGAAACAGGAATTGGTATCTGATCGACGTAAATACTGACAGCGGGGCTAACCGCTTGCGTGATCTCCGCAAAGCCGACGCCGCGAATATAGTATATTGGAGAACCAAATGTTGATGTCTGATGTACAAAACCGGAAACGACTTTGGTCAGTTGTGATGTGTCGGTTATACCCCTTGCAGCGAGTACGTCACCCGATAACGATGTGATAGAAATCGGAACATCGCTGGCATTTTCCGAGCGCTTTTGTGCGGTTACAATCACTTCATCCAACACCAAGGGCTTCTTCGCTTTTTCGGGCTCTTCTGCCTTTACCGACCCAAGCGACATCGCTAGAAAAAACGCAGGTGCCAGCAGCGTCGGAATAGATGATTTGTATTGAAGCATTCTTAATCCCCCATTTTCTTCAAAATCGACAAACGCAGTCATACGCCTATCCGTTGATTTTCCTCATCGTTGTCGAGCTCATCAATGATAAAATCGTAATTTGCCAATGTGGCCATCGCTTTTTCGATGGGCTCCCCGCTATCAACTGCTTTACTAAAATACTCGAACCCTCTCTCATGTCCTCCGGGATTGTTGAGAGAAAAAAGTACCGCTGGTTTATCGCCCACAGCGGTGAACGCGTGCGTCGTGCACGCCGGCGCGTATCCGAAATCCCCTTTTCCTACCGTTCGCGTTTCATCCCCGATAGTCATTTCGATTTCACCGTCAACCACGAGAAATAGTTCGTCCTCTTCTGGCTGGTGATGACGTGGCGGACCAAATCCCGGCATCAAAGTAATTAGCGAAACCATGAAGCGACCAGCACTCTCTTCGCCACTAAGTAACAGCTTGATGTTCTGGTCTCCGTCCATGATTACCGGTGCTTCTGCGCTTCGCATCAACTTCGGCGTCGGAGCCTGTTCGGCCCACTTCTTGCGTAGTGCGTAATAGTCAGCCACGGAGGAAACGTTCTCCTCCGGTCTTTCGACCGGTTTATTCACACGAGCATCATTTTCTTTAACTTGTTCACTAATCATTACAATCCCCTCAAATACGTCGCACAACATGCTGCTGTGTACCAAGCCCGGAAATACCAAATTTCAACTTATCTCCGTCCTGCAAGAATACGGGCGGCTTACACGCCGCACCTACGCCAGCACAGGTACCCGATGCGATTAAGTCCCCCGGTTCCAACGTCATGAACTGGCTGATATAGCTTATGATTCTGGCAACCCCGTACACCATTTCTTCTGTCGAAGCATCCTGGCGCCGATCGCCGTTGAGGTCTAACCACATATCAAGTACCTGAGGGTTTTCGATCTCATCAGGCGTCACCAACCAGGGTCCAATCGGCGTAAAGCTATCGAAACTCTTTCCCTTACCAAACTGACCAGCGCGTTGGTGTTGCCAATGCCGTTCTGTAATGTCATTAATGACGCAATAGCCGCCAACATAAGTTAAGGCCGTCTCTTCAGAAACACGGCGAGCTGTCTTTCCGATTAGGATTCCGAGTTCCAGTTCCCAGTCGTTTTCTTCGCTATCGGGTGGTAGCAAAATATCATCGGTCGGGCCGCACAGTGACCCAACCGATTTGTGGAAGATCATGGGCTCGCGTGGCACCTTATTGCCTCGCTCTTGTGTATGAGATTGGTAATTTCCCGCCACTGCTATGATTTGTCGAATACCAACAACGGGCATCCCCAGTCGACAATTGGATTCGATTCTTGGCAATTTTTCTGGATCAATTGCCCGAAGAACATCCTGCGCCTCGTTAGTCAGCAATAGAGGGTCGATGTCATTTACGAGAGGTGCTAACGATCTGACCAGCCCGTCGCCATCGAGCAAGCCCGGCTTTTCTGCGCCTTTTTCCCCGTAACGCACCAATTTCATGCAAAAGCCCCTGTAATCTGTATATGACTAATAATATATTATTTCTTGATCGTATATAATTAATTACTCAAGTGCAAGGTCGTCCGGATTCAGGACAGAGCTTCAGAACCGCGGACTACGAGTGGTCGCTCGGTGATTCCGCAGCAAGGCGCGAGGGCGGTTAAGGCGTCTTTAGTATTCTGGTCAAAACTAACCACCATTGGTTAATATATAATATATTATTGTAATCTATATATATTATTGTATTATTGCTCTCAGCGATTTGATGCTGTGCAAACATAGAAGTAGTAGCTGAGCCATGAAAAAAGAGAAAAAGACTGATGAGCCGTCGAAAAAACGAACAATGGCCTCACAGCTTGCAGATTCCGTTCGTGATGACATTGTCAACGGCAAGTTTGTTCCGGGCACTCGTCTCAACCTAAACGACCTGAGCAAACACTATGCAGCTGGAATAAGCCCGCTACGCGAGGCGTTATCCCGTCTTTCAACAACCGGATTTATTACTGCAGAGGATCAACGTGGTTTCCGCGTTTCCGAGATTTCTCGCAAGGAACTCCTTGATACGCAGCGCATACGGGCCGAGCTGGAATGCATTGCGCTGCGTGATTCTATCGCAAATGGCGATTTGAACTGGGAGAGCGAGATTGTCGCAGCTCATCATCGTATGTCCCGCATTCAATGCACCCCGGAGGGTGGACGGCTATCACTCGACGCGGATTGGGAAACCAGCCACTTTGATTTTCACACTTCTTTGTTATCCGCTTGCGGATCAGAGTGGCTAATGCTGTTCGTTAAGACTCTTTTCGAATGCAGTATTCGATACCGGAAGGCAAGCGTGCTCACCAACCAGGCCCTCAAGCGCGACGTAGCAAGCGAACACCAGGATCTCATGAACGCTGTGCTCGACAGAGATGCTGAACAAGCCTGCTCATTACTGAATGCTCACTTCAAACAAACCACAAAACTAATGCTTGCCTCAATGGATGAAAGTGAAAATAGTTCTAAGAACTCTCTCAAGAAATCCAGGCGCAAAAATTGACTGTCAGGTCGGAAGGGAAAAACACTGTGACAATGAACAAGCAGCCAATGAAAGAGGACGTTGTGCTTATCGTGGGCGGCGGGCCGTCGGGATGTATCCAGGCGCTACTTCTCGCGAAGTTTGGCATAAGAACGATAGTTGTCGAACGTCTTACCAGCCGATCTCTTGCCCCTAAAGCCCATGCCATGAGCCCACGCAGCCTGGAAATCTGCCGTGCTTTGGGTCTCGACTACGACAGGCTAAAAGCCGCGGCCTCACCTCGGGAAGACAGTGGGAGCGTGTACTTTCTCCCGCGTCTGGATGCTCCGATTCTCGGAAAGCTACCTTACGAACGACAAGATGATGGTGCCTACGACATTACACCAACGCCTTTAGTCAATATTCCGCAGCCCGACTTCGAGGAGATACTGTTTGAAGAGGTCAGCAAGTGCCCTCTGATCGAACTGAGGCGTGGACACACATGGAAGAATGCTACAGAACAAAGCAATGGTGTCGTATCCGAGATCGAGGACGAACACCGCTCATATTCTGTTCAAAGCGCATTCGTCGTCGCCGCCGACGGCGCAGCCAGCCAGGTTAGAGATAGTCTGAGCATCGGTATGGGTGGTGAGGCTAACGTCATGGCCTGCATCAGTATCACGTTCTCTGCCAACCTCCGCGACGCTTTGGCCGATCGCTTAGGCCTGATTTATTGGCTGACAGACCCTGCTTGCAAAGGCGTCCTGCTTTGCTATCGCGTTGAGAACCTGTGGAGCCTTATCCTTTTGATGCCGTATAGCGAACTCGACATGTCTGTCTATACCGAAGAACATTGTATCGATTTGGTCAGGAACGCCGTGGGTCATGAGATGGAGGACCTCAAGTTCCAATGCGTTGTTCCCTGGACTATGAATTCCGAGATTGCGCAATCCTATCAGAAAGGTCGCTTCTTTCTGATAGGTGATGCCGCGCACAGATTCCCACCCAGTGGGGGCTTAGGTCTCAACACGGGAATTCTGGAAGCCAATAATCTGGCTTGGAAAATTGCGGGAGTAATGAAGGGCTGGGCTACTGAAGAATTGCTGTCCAGCTACGAGCCCGAGTGCCAGCCAATTGCAACGCAGAATGCGCGTCAAAGTCTGGCAAATGCCCAGCGCCTTGATGCACTTTCGGAACTGTCCTGCCCATCAACAGTTTGGCAGTCCAGTGAAGCCTTCGATGCGTGGTTAAAGCAAGATAACCGGAAGAACCGCATAACCGAAGCCGTTGAGCTCCAGAGACAGCACTTCAATTCTATCGGATTACAGCTTGGCTTCACCTACGTTGACGAGGAATATGAAGGGAGTGTCGAACTCTATGAGCCATGTGCCGATATCGGCTACCGTATGCCTCACGCCTGGCTTACTAGAAACGAGAAAAAAATATCGACCATTGATCTTCTCGATCCAACGGGCTTCACTGTTATTTCTGGCTCGCAAGAGAGCAATTTGTCGATGTTAGGCGAAGAGCTTGGATTGCCCATTCGCAGCATCATTTTGAATGAAGACTACGGCGGTGGGATCGAATGGCTGGAGTCGCTCGGATTACCTGCGGCTGGCGCTCTGATCGTCAGGCCTGACGGTCACATCATCGCCAGGGTTAACGATAATTCAGACAAGAGTGTTCAGCAGGTTAAGACAGCCTTTACGTCGTTGCTTGGAACATTAGTGGCGGCCTGAACCACGGCGAATCACTCTCGTCTCTGAGGATCGACGAAAGACTCCGTAACTCTGCTCACGACAGGTAATTTTCATGACTGTACAACATATTGTTTGGCTGAAAGCACGGGAAGATATATCCGACTCAGAAATGGACGATTTGATGCTGAGAGTCAAGCAGCTAAAGACCATTCCCGACGTTGGCAGCATATCGACCGGGAAGAACTTCAACGACCGAAAACATGGATATAACTATGGTGCGGTTATGACATTTCCAGACAAAGCGGCGTTACGCGCCTATCTCGAACATCCGGAACACCAGGTAATGAGTGCCGAGGTAAAAAGAATGTGTGCGGATATTTTGACGTTCGACTTCGAAGATTGAAATGAACAGCAGTAGATCTTCGGCAAGCGACAATCCCGCTGTCTGGCTCGAGTCCATCGCCGAAACAGACGCTGATCGGCTGCTGATTAGTACACCCGATGAACAGTCTTCATTCAGTTACAAGGACGTTGCTGATATCTCCGGACAGTACGCTACGTACCTGAGCGAAAGAGGCATTGTCGCCGGTGATCGTGTTGCGGCTCAAATAGATAAATCGCCCGAAGGCTTCATGTTATATCTGGCGTGCATCCGTATGGGAGCAGTATTCGTGCCACTGAATACGGCCTATTCGAAAGCTGAAATGGAGTATTTTATTGGTGACTCCCAGCCCCAACTGTTGGTTTGCCAGCCAGAGTCGGTTGGCCAGATGGTGCCGATTGCAAAAAAGTTTAACGTTCGCACAACGCATTCTTTAGGAGCCGGCGGTGACGGAACGTTTACCGAGAACGCCGCAAAGTGCCGATCGGACGGTTTTATCTCCTTTGCCGGAAATTCATCCGACGTGGCTGCACTGCTCTACACGTCGGGAACGACAGGTCGCTCGAAGGGGGCGATGATTACTCGTCGGGGATTGGCGCATTGTGCGCACGCCTTGTCAGATGCCTGGCATTTCACCTCCGATGACGTCTTGTTGCATGTACTACCCGTATTCCATGGTCATGGTCTTTTCATTGCAGGAAATACCGTTCTGGCAGCAGGCGCTCAGATGATCTTCATGAATCGTTTTGATGTCGATGCAGTCATCCGAAACCTGCCGAGATCTACAGTGATTATGGGCGTGCCAACCATCTACACACGTTTGTTGAAGCATGCTGAATTTTCACAGCAGGTATGCAGCAATCTTAGGCTTGCTGTTTCTGGTTCTGCGCCGATTACGCAAGAAACGCTTGAGGCATTTCGAGAAAAATCAGGACACAGCATGCTCGAACGCTATGGCCTGACGGAAGCCCTGATTGTGACCACGAATCCGTACGACGGTAAAAGAGTGTTGGGGTCTGTCGGTTTAGCGTCTCGCGATGTTGATATTCGAATTACAGATATTAAGACTGGCGATGTGCTTCCCGAAGCCAATACAGTAGGAAAAATTGAGGTTCGCAGCCCCAGCCTGTTCAAAGGGTACTGGAGAAATGCTGAAAAGACAGCGCAGGAAATGCGCTCGGACGGCTACTTTGTTACGGGAGACCTCGGAAAACTCGATGAAGAGGGTTACCTCTATCTCGTAGGTCGTGAGCACGACATGATTATCACCGGTGGATACAACGTCTATCCGAAAGAGGTGGAAACCGAGATAAACGCCCTGAAAAACGTACTGGAAAGCGCTGTTATTGGATTACCTCATCCGGATTTTGGCGAAGCAGTCACTGCCGTGGTGATCTCGGACTCCGAAAACAAACCTGGCGAGGCGGACGTGCTAACCAAGCTGACCAAAAGGCTCGCTAAATACAAGTGCCCGAAGAAAATTCTTTTCGTGGAGAGTTTTCCGCGGAACGCTATGGGTAAAGTACAAAAGAACGTCCTCAGGGAGAAGTATGAAATGCTTTACGAACAACCCGGCGGATTAAGAGATTAGCGATGAGTGATGTAACTGCAGTCATTCAAGATGAGATCGGTACTATTTCTTTGTGTCGATCGGCTAAGTCGAATGCGTTTAATGATGCGCTCATCGAAGAGCTGGTGGCGGCATTTTACTCCATGCTAACCAGCGACGTTCGTGTCGTTATCCTACGCGCGGAAAAAGGGGCGACCGTCTGGTCTGCAGGAATGGATATAGACAGCCTGCCCACTGGCGCCAGCGACATAGCTGGCTGGCAAACCGGGTCGACTACCCTGGGAAACACAATCCGAAGATTTCCAATTCCTGTTATCGCCATGATTGAGGGCAGTGTCTGGGGCTTCGCTTGCGAAATCGCATTCTCTTGCGATCTGATAGTGGCCGCACCTGACGTCACATTCGCCATCACACCTGCCAAACTGGGGGCACCGTATCCCATAGGCGGTATGCGTACGTTTCTGGATCGTCTTGGTCCAAATATCACCAAAGAAATGCTATTTTGCGCCCAAGCTATAGGGGCTACCAGGCTTCATGCTCAGGGAATTATCAATCACGTAATTTGTTCTGAAGAGATTGAAGTGTACGTTTTTGACATGGCGAGCAGAATATCGCGCTTAGCCCCGTTAAGCATCACTGCGCTGAAACAACAAATATCCGATATCACGAATATGGTTTCGCTACCGTCTGCGATGCAAGCAGAAAGTGATAGAAGAGCGGTTAGGATTCTCAGTTCAGATGATTTTCGCGAAGGAATTTCTGCTTTTGAATCGAATCGACAAGCTGTATTTCAAGGCAAATAAGACGCTCGGCACTGATCCGATACTCCGCGGATTCGTCCGATGAACAGATCAGAGCTTCCCTAGTTCTTTTCTCTATCAACCAGTTGGTTTTTCGTGATCCACGGCATCATCCCACGTAGCTCTGCACCGACTTTTTCGATCGGATGTGCCGCGTTGAGGCGCCGACAGGCTGTCATCGATGGATAATTCGCCGCGCCTTCGGCGATGAACTGCTTGGCATACTCACCGTTCTGGATGTTCTTCAACGCCTCGCGCATGGCTTTGCGCGATTCCTCGTTGATCACCTTTGGTCCGGTAACATACTCACCGTACTCGGCATTGTTCGAGATCGAATAATTCATATTGGCAATGCCGCCCTCGTACATCAGGTCGACGATGAGTTTGACTTCGTGCAGACACTCGAAGTAGGCCATCTCCGATGCATAGCCGGCTTCGGTCAGCGTTTCGAATCCCATCTTGATAAGCTCAACCAGGCCGCCACACAAGACAGCTTGTTCACCAAAGAGGTCGGTTTCACACTCATCTTTGAAGGTCGTCTCGATGATGCCGGTGCGCCCACCTCCGATTCCCGAGGCGTACGACAGCGCTGTTTGTATCGCGTTGCCTGACGCGTCCTGAAATATGGCCACCAGATCCGGGATGCCGCCACCGCTGACAAACTCCGAAC
>VAPM010768807.1_pt1 | contig 13471 bp, 19 predicted proteins | sample 3395091 | NCBI WGS metagenome assembly VAPM01 (sample SAMN08290445, study PRJNA428436) | hydrothermal vent metagenome | isolation source: Deep-sea hydrothermal vent chimney 3 | place: Pacific Ocean: Juan De Fuca Ridge | reverse complement strand
AGTGTCGCAGGGCACAACGACGACTTATTCTATTGTTTGCACAGGAGAAGGTGGTTCTGTAAGTGAAGAGGTTATAGTGAAGGTATATAGTCCAGAGACGAGCATTGAGGTCGTTTCGCTTGGTGGAGGTACGGTCATTACTTGGGCTACCACTGACGTAGAGAATTGTCTGGTATCAGGAACTGATGGATACTCCTATCAAGTACCAGCAGAGTCAGTTGCTTCGGGCTCTGTGGAAGCTGGTTTCACTAATCAAGGGGTAACTTATACCATCTCGTGTGATATTTTAGATGGTAGTTAAAATACTCGCAATTTTACATCGATCTGTTGTTTATAAGAAAAGTGTATGGGGAGTCAAATAAGATATAAATATCGACACAGAGTGTTGATATTTTTGTTTTTATATTGGTTGTTATGACTTAAAAGCCGAAGAACTCTAAAGCTTTGTGGAAAATTGGTTCATGTAGCTCTTCTTCATCAAGTTTTGTTAATAACGTATCCCTTATATCCTCTGGGGCTATTGATTCTGTAAGTGGAATAATAATATATGGAGTCATGAGACGTTCTGACTTAAGTATAAGAGAATGGTGTCCGTGTTCGTCTTCATCTATCCAAAACGCTTCAAGTGTTTTAAAAGGATATAGAGTATCGTCAATAGAGACTCCGTGTCTGTTTATCTCAAAATGTGTTAGGTGAGGTTTTTTTGCCGCAAATAGGGCGACTGTAAATGCTGCAATGATAATAAGTAATGCGAACAGGATATTTTTAAATATGATTGCAGTAACAGCGCTTGAGAGTGCGATTATACCTAGCGCCCAAAACCAGTCGCTACTCTTTTCATTGTGGTCATACTCGTAACCTTGCCAGCTAATTTTTTCTGTTATTGTGTCCATGTGAAGAATGGTTTATTTATATAAAATCCGTAATGTATGCATTTATAATATCACGTGTGAGTGCGCGCAAGTACTGCTGTTTTTCAATGTCGGTCTCTGGACACGATTCCTTGAGAGGAATCGTCTTTTTTCTTTGAAAAATAGTATATGTAAAATATTTCAAGAATACCTACGGTGTTTACTATAAGAAGCGCAATAAACCACCACTTGTCTCTGAGTTGTGCTGACTTCCAAAGGGCAAACCCTTTCCACATTGTTGTCCATATAATGATTAATAAGACGGCAAAGAGTAATATAATACCGTGTTCGTTTGCAAATAATTCTAATTTGTTCATCCCGTTAGAGTTAGGACACTGATATAGACAATCTTTGTCCTAAAATTAAACTTTTTGTTAAAAATCGACTTTATTCCCCATATATTGTTTCAGTGTCCGACAGTCGTCCATGAACGACTTATCTCTAACGGGATTCATATACACAGTATACTACTTCTAAACAAAACTGTGGGCTACCTCGTGCTGGAACTGTGGGATTCCTTGCCCTGTAAGATTATTTCACTCTTTTTTTGAATATAAATCGAAGGTTCCTCGTGCAAGAATATAAAATCATAAATCTTTTCTCATCTCTATTCTATAATTATAAAAACCAAATTTTCTCCAAGCCTTAATCCCTATCTTATTTCTTGCGTCTACGCTAAGCTCAATATGTTTGATTTTTTTCTCTTTAAACCATTCTAGTAGCTCATTGAGTAATTTTTCTCCAATTTTCTTATACCTATAATCTTCTTTAATAAAGGTATCATCAATATTCCCAATCTTTTCAGGCATAATATATGAAGAGGCCTCTAATACTACACCAACAATACGCCCAATGACCTTTCCGTCACCCTCAGCTACAAGCATTCTTACATTCTTATCTTTTAACTGATCTTTCGTGTATTTATCTAATCCTTTGTATTTAGAAAAGGGTTTGTAATATTTATCTATCTTGTAATGATAATCTGTTACATCTTCAATTAATTCCATTATTTCGTTTAGATCTTTATTTGTAGCTTTTCTTATGGTGATTTTCATATCCTAATTCTAACGCAGTTAGCAAATTCGCATAGCAAAGTTGTTTACAAGTTACTTCAAGCACACTAAGAAACTATTTTCCTCGTGCTAGCATGATGTGGCAGGCTACCTCGGGGTTGGAACCATAGTCGGTCAACCTCTGTAAGGTTATTTTACTATTTTTTCTAATATAAATTTAAGGTTTTAACAGCTCTTTATTCTTCTTTGAATTTAAGCCTTGGCCACTTCTCAAACCACTCTTTCTTTTTTGCTCTTTCTTTAACTAAATCTAATCCTCCTGGAAATTTAGGGCTTGGTCTTACAACTAAATTAGTTAAATCATCTATTCCGTGTGGAGCTACAAGAGTTAATTTGCCATTTCTTAACCTGACTCCTATACCAGTGGCTGTCTCTGGCCATCGAGAAATAGCATCCCTCATTGATTTATAAGGAGGTAAATTATTCCATTTGTGAGCATATACTTCATTGACTATTTCCCAATCGAAACCCGTCTGGTTACTAAGTTTTTGTGATAATTTTTTGTCGGTTTTCTGATTGGTTTCTTTGGGGTCATAATAAACCAAATCGATATCATTTGTGTCAACTTTTAAATTTGAATATCCGTGTAAATAATCCCACACTTTATTTCTTATAAATCCACCGCCTATAACCCAATTAGGAAAATTTAGATCTTCTGCAATTTGCAAGACTTTCATCATCCACTCATCTTTTTTTATTAAATTTAAAATGTCTTGTTCATTCATGTTTTTATACGTTGCGGGCTACCTCGTGTGTTCAGACCGTGGTCGTTAAGGTCAGCAAGGTTCGTTTCAAGCTTTTTAGAATATCATTTCAACGTACCTTGGGCGCCTTATATTTTTTTAAAAAGTTACAAAAGTGAAATTTGGGTTATTAGATTACAATTTCTCAATTCTAACTGCATTAAAGGCTCTTAGGATATCTTCTTTTAAGGTTGGAGTATAATCTTTGGTTTCGTTTCCTTTATCGTCCGAAAGTGCAGTTCCGTTCCCATATAGAACAACATACGTGTTTTTTCCAAGACTAACAACTGCTATGTATCCTCGTAATGTGATAGTTTCATATTCTGTATGTATATCAGTTGGTATAAGGTTGGTATATTTAATATTAAGAGTTGGATTGGATATGTTTAACAGAATAGCAGCACCTTTCATAAGTCGTCTACATAGAGAGTTATTGCTTTTGCTACCAACATCACTATGAGATAGGCCACCAGAGAAATCATAAAGTGTGCCTTGGTATCCGTTGATTTGTATCTGTTTGGAGGACATAATATTTCCTGTAGGCATTTCTATACATGGATTCGGATCGCCAAAATCATACAACCAATTTTTCTGGTCAGCTACAGCTAGACTGAAATGATCTTGGAGCGTAAATTCTCTATTCTCTTTAAATTTTACAAGATACGCTCCTAGCCAAGATTGATATTGTTTTGCATTACGATCGTAACGGGAGGAAACACCGTTTTTGTCTCTTGCCCCCATAGTCCAATGGTTGACTCCCCAAGTCCTAATGCCATGTTTAGCCCAAGAAGGTCCCATATTGAATCTAACTAACCCATTGATCCAAGTGTTAGGGATGTTTGTAAATTCAACACGATATCCAATCTTTCTCTCGAGTAGTCGAATATACCAAGAATACATATAACCAATGAATTGTAGAATGTTTTTCATACTTTCTAACGCAACCACTAAATTTGTATAGCAAATTACCTGCAAGCTACTTCAAGCGCCTGAGACCTCATGCCAGCTCTAAGATGCGGAGGAGGTGGGACTCGAACCCACAAGCGGTTTCCCGCGCCTGTTTTCAAGACAGGTCCGTTACCAATTCCGGGCACTCCTCCTTGTCTAGACATGTATCCTACCATTAAATCAGCTATTTTTTAAGTGATGTTCCTCTGAGTGACAATTTGGACAAAGTAGTTTTAGGTTTTTCAATTCGTTATTTTCTTTGTTTCTATCTATATGATGTACCTCTAATATTTTAGATATATCATAAGTGCACACCTCACATGTTCCACCTCTTTGGTGTAGTAGCCTTATTTTTAAACTCCTTATGTTTTTGACCTTATCTCTAGGTCTATTGATTTTGTATTTGATGCCTGTTCTGTGTATGTTTGCACATTTCCTACTACATGTTTTTTTATTTGCGCTAGCAAGAATTAATGTTCTGCAAACGGTACAAGGTTTTTCTTTCCTACAAGAAATTCCATAACAAACTTGTCCACAGAATACTCTACCCCCATTCCTTTCGATCTCAGCAGGTCTTTTGTATACGGGTTTACTGCAAATTAAGCATTTTGTATTGGGATTTCTTTTATACTCAGTCACTAACCCAGTATACCACAAAAACGTTTCGTGTAAGTATGTGTTAGGATATAAAAATATGAAAATTTTAGGAATTGATTATGGAACAAAAAGAGTTGGTATCGCTATTTCTGACGACACGGCTTCTCTTGCGTTCCCTAAAGCGATATTGAGCAACTCACATACTCTTTTAGATGAAATAAAGTCTATTATTGATAGTAATAAAGTAGAAGAAATTGTTATTGGGCAGTCACTTAATACAGAAGGAGAAGAAAATCTGCTAATGGAAGATATTAAAAGGTTTATGACTCACTTAGATGGAAAAGTTAATCTTCCTATGCATCTTGAACCAGAATTCTTTACTTCAACTGAAGCACATAAGGGTGTAAAGGGTGGGGAGGTAAATCCTCACATGATAGATGCTGCAGCGGCAGCGCTTATACTTCAAAGGTATCTTGACAGAAGAAATAATAGTAAAAAGCAGGAAGAAAAATAATAAGTAAAAGGTATAATACATACATATGATTTCATTTGATGAGTTTAAAAATGTTGAGGTTAAGATAGGAGAGGTAAAGTCTGCAGAGCGTGTCGAGAATACTGATAAACTAATACGGCTCATGGTTGACGTGGGCGAGGAGGAGGATAGACAGATAGTCTCTGGTATAGCGCTTTACACTGAAGCAGATGCTCTTGTAGGAAGGAAGTTTCCATTTGTTGTAAATCTTGAGCCACGTGTTATTTGTGGTCTAGAAAGTAATGGCATGATTCTAGCCGTCTCATCTAGTGACGGAGAGTTTTCTTTTTTAGAGCCTACATCAGATATTTCTGCTGGAAGTAGTATTGGATAATATATAATCGATATATGTTGGTAAGTATTATAGAAAAAATAACAACACTACAAACACGTAGTACAGAGTGGTTTAAGGAAAGGGCACATGGTGCCTATGCTAAAGCATGGTTATTTTTCTTGTCATTTACTGAGTCTTCATTCTTGTTTATTCCGCCAGACATATTACTCGTCGCCATTTTACTGGCTGGTTCTCGTCAGTGGTTTCACTATGCAACACTTACTACGATAGCGTCTGTACTCGGTGCTGTATTTGGTTATGCTGTGGCAGTGTTTTTCTTTGATACCGTGGGTATTAAGATAATACACTTCTATAACCTCGAAGTAGTCATGGATTCAGTACGGCTATTGTTTAACAACAATGCATTTTTAGTTATCTTCACAGCTGCATTTACTCCAATTCCATACAAAGTGTTTGTTCTCGCCGCTGGATTCCTTAAGGTTAACTTCTTTGCATTCCTTGTGGCTTCTATTATTGGCAGAGGGATGCGTTATTTTGTGATTTCATACACAGTCCATATGTTTGGTAAGCGTGCAGTGACACTTCTTTCTAGATACTCGGTTGCGGTTACATTAAGTGTTGTCATTCTCATTTCTATTTTTATAATAAAGGGTATATTTTTCTAAAAAACGTAAATTCATAATAGTTTATCCGTTCTTAAGATACATCATTACTACATCTGGCAGTAATGTCAGCGTACAGTTATACTAGTAGTACATACAATGAAAAAACAAATGTCAGAGGAGACAATAATGGAAAGATTTTCTAATTTCTTTCCGCCACCTGAGTTTATAAATCTTAAGGCTACTGGTGTTGATATATCAGACAATTCTGTAAAAGTTTTAGGATTTAAAAATACACAAAAAGGAAGTATTCCTGTTTTTTTTGAGGAAAACAAAATATCTGACGGAATAGTAAGCCAAGGAGGTATTGAAGATCAAGAATCTTTAATTAAAATTCTGAATGGTTTACGTATAAAGTACAATATGGAATTTGTTAGGGTGTCTTTGCCAGAAGAAAAAGCTTATTTATTTCAGACCACTGTTCCAAACCCTAATGATAAGAAGCAAATCTTAAATAGTGTAGAGTTTCAACTAGAGGAACATGTACCTATTCCAACAGAAGAATCTGTATTTGATTTTGATATTATCAAGAAAAAACATGACGTTATCGATGTCAGTGTGACAGTTTTTCCTATAACAGTGATTGCTAATTACCAAAAAGTATTTAAATCGGCGGGACTTATTCCAGCGTCGTTTGTTATAGAGGGGCAAGCGATAGCTAATGCTGTTATCGCAAGCGGTGATACACAGACATATATGATAGTTGATTTTGGTAGGGCTAGAAGCGGAATATCGATTGTTAAAAATGGTATTGTAAGTTACACATCAACGGTAGAAGTTGGAGGAAATAAATTAACAGAGGCTATTATGAAACATTTTAAGGTCGACGATGTTGAGGCACAAAAAATAAAGAATAAAAAAGAATTTATCAACAACAAAGAAAACAAAGAACTTTACAGCTCACTCACAACCACAATCTCTGCTCTTAAAGATGAAATAAATCGCCACTTTACATTCTGGAACTCTAAAGATGCAAATCAAAAGAAAGAAGATAAAATAAGTAAAATAATTTTATGTGGCGGTAATGCTTCGTTGTCTGGGTTGTCAGAATTTTTGTCTGTGAATATTAAGGTGCCTGTTGAAAGAGCACGTGTGTGGCAAAATGCTTTTTCTTATAATGATTATATACCTGGGTTGAGTTACGAGGAGTCGTTGTCATACGCGACAGTTATCGGTCTTGCTTTAGCATAATTATGGCTAATTTATTACCTCAAAAAGAAAGAAAGTCATTCGAATGGGAATATAGATCCAGGTTAGTTGTCATAATACTATTATTCTTTATAGTCACATTTGTGATTGGTGTAGTATTTTTACTGCCTTCGTATTTTATCTCTCAATCAAAAAATGAGTCTATTGCACGACAGTTTGAATTATTAGAAAAAGCAATAGAATTACGAGAGGAAGACGTTTCAGTTAAATCCTTACTAGCTGTAAAACAAAAAATTAATGAGTTGACTATTGTTAATGGACAGGTTCCTCAGACTAAAATATTGCAGGTGATTATAGACAGTATGGATAGTCATGTCACAGTAAACGCGTTTTTTTATATACAAAGTAAAGACAAAAACAGTGAGATGAGAATCACAGGCACGGCAGAATCTCGCACAGCCCTCCTTTCATTTTCTGATAGATTAAAAAAAGAGGAATTGTTTGAGCTGGTCGATTTCCCAGTATCAAGCTTGGCTCGAGATTCGGATATTGTATTCTCTATAATCTTGAGTGGAAATTTTTAATGATATGGTTACTATGAAATTATCAAAAACACAGATAAAAATTATTACAGCGGCTTTTATAGCTGCAATGTTTTTGGGTGTTTACGGTTCTTTTTTTATAACTATCAAAAATAAAAATAACCACATATCAGAACTTAAAAACCAGGTTGACATAGAGGTAAGAAAAGACCATCGCCTGTATTCGGTTAAATCATTGTTAACTGACTTAAATAAAGAAATTAAGCAAATTGATACATATCTTGTGGCTGATGATGGTGTGGTGGATTTCTTAGAAGATCTAGAAAATTTAGGTTCAATAGCTGATGTTTCTGTTAGCGTTAATTCAGTGAGTGTAGACAAAAAAACAACAGAAATGCTTCCGTTTGAACTTTTGAAAGTTGAGTTTGTAACTCGCGGAAAATGGCGTTCTGTGGTTCAGCTTATGTCTTTATTAGAAACATCTTCGCTCGGAATAATTATCAATAGAGTACATCTTGAGAAACTTTCGAGTTTGGAATCTTGGCAAAGTAATATTAGTTTTACTGTTTTAAAATCAAAAGTAATAGAGTAATTGGATATGGACATAGAAATGACAAAACAAAAAGTAAAGAGTCGGTTATTTTCAATAGCATTTGGAGATAAACATTTACGTTCAAAAATATATTATCATTGGAATATCATACTCGCTGTGTTTATTGGACTGAATCTTTTGTTGTTAGTATTCAGTTGGTATCTCTTCTTACAAATAAATGAGGGAGGTATCTTTCTTGTAGAAAAAGAAAACACTGTTCAAATTGATACTATCGATAGGAATATGCTCAATGAGCTTATAAAATCTTTTGATGAAAAGAAGGTTATCTTTGAAGGGAGGACGGTATCTGCACCAAGGTTGTCAGACCCTTCTTTATAGGTGAAGTAATTGTTTTTTAAGTGTTTGTTCCGTATAGTATTAAAGCGTATAGGTTAATTGGGGGTATTATAAGAATCTCTCCGTAGCTTAATGGATAGAGCAACGGGTTTCTACCCCGTCGATGCGGGTTCGATTCCTGCCGGAGAGACATTGGTAAATCAAAAACACCCCAAATAGGGGTGTTTTTGATTTACCAACCTCTCCGGCGGGAATCGAAAGACGGAGGCTGCGAAGCCAGTTTCGAGGTGCGAGAAACTGTAGCCGAGTCCAGACGAAAAGCACTTAGTAAAATTGAGTCTTAAAGACGAAGAATTTTACTTAGTGACTGGTCGTCGATTCCTGAGATAAGTTTAAAGAGACATTGGTAAACAAAAATACCCTGAACGGGGTATTTTTGATTTTTGTGGGCGATACAGGACTCGAACCTGTGACCTACCCGGTGTAAACGGGTTGCTCTAGCCAACTGAGCTAATCGCCCCTATTAATATTCTACGGCAATATTATACTCTTCGGATATAGACTAACCCGTTTACACAAAGGTGTAAACGGAGAAACTATGCTTTGGCATACTTTCTCCTCCATCCAACTGAGCTAATCGCCCTTAATGTAAGATTATAGTACGTTATTTCTTTAAAATGTTCAAATACTTTTCTTTAATCACTTAAGACTATACACTATATATCTATGTATGAAATCAAAGCTAATATAACTGGTAATGTTCAGATGGTTATGTTTCGTGACTATGTGAAGCGTAGTGCGATAAAATTTGACCTTAGTGGTACAGTTAAGAATCTAGGAGATGGCTCTGTGGAGGTGATTGCTCAAGGTAATAAAGATGACTTAAAAAAGTTAGTAAAGCTTCTCCATAAAGGCCCTATGCTAGCTAGTGTTATACGTGTTCATGTAGAGTGGAGGAAACCTGTCGAGGACTTTGATAGTTTTATCATTGTGTATTAATATTTCTACACAACACGTAATTTATTCTATGGAAGAAAACACACAGACACCAAAATGCATTAGCATGATTATGGATGGAAATAGACGATGGGCAAAAGAAAGAGGACTTTTCCCTGTTGAGGGTCATGCCAAAGGATATGAGAAACTAAAAGAAGTTATTGAGTGGACGTACGAAGCTGGTGTACCTAACCTTATTGTGTACGCATTTTCAACTGAAAATTGGAATAGGGCAAAAGAAGAAGTTTCATATCTCATGACCTTAATCCGTAAAGTGCTTGTTGAGCAATCTGAAGAATTTAATAAAAAAGGTAACAGAATTGTTTTTGCTGGCGACATAGAACGTTTTCCAAAAGATATACAAAAACTTATACATGAGTCAGAAGAAAAAACCAAAAATAATACTGGAAATACTTTAGTGCTTTGTATTTCCTATAGTGGACGAACAGAGATACTGCACGCTGTAAATAATTTATTGAAAGGAGAAAAAACTTCTGTAAATGAAGAGGAATTCTCACAAGCGCTTTGGATAAAGGATGTACCAGATCCGGACATTATTATTAGGACTGGTGGGGAAAAAAGACTTTCAGGCTTTTTAACATGGCAATCTGTATATAGTGAACTCTTTTTTCCAAAGACATTTTGGCCTGCATTTTCAAAAGAAGAATTTTTGGAGATTCTTAGAGAGTTTTCTTTTAGAGATAGACGTCGAGGAAAGTAAAATTTGTAATATGAATATTTCAATAATTTACGAAGATGATTCTGTGACTGTGGTTAATAAGCCTGCTGGTCTTATTGTGCATGGTGATGGAAAGACAAAAGAGGACACCCTGGTTGATTGGATTCTTGATAAATATCCAGACATGAAAGGAGTAGGAGAGCCACTCGTGCTCACTTCAGGAGAAATAATTGATCGACCTGGAATTGTTCATCGTATAGACAGAGACACTTCAGGAGTGCTTGTGTTGGCCAAAACACAAGAAAGTTTTTATTTCCTTAAGGAACAGTTTAAAAATCGTTCGGTAAAAAAAGAGTACAGAGCTTTTGTATACGGATGTGTTAAAAAAGATAAAGACATTATAGATAGAGAAATTGGCAGAAGTACTAAAGATTTTAGATTGTGGTCGGCACAAAGAGGGGCTCGGGGTAAACTGCGTGAAGCTGTAACCGAGTATAGTGTTTTAGAGAGGAGTAAGGAGTTCAGCTACCTCTCGGTCTTCCTTAAGACAGGAAGGACGCACCAGATTCGCGTGCACTTTAAAGCTATTAATCATCCTGTGATTAGTGATAGGCTCTATGCCCCTAAGCGGGAACAGGCACTGGGTTTTAATAGACTGGCACTCCATGCGTTTCGTATTGAGCTAGAAATACCGAATATTGGAAGGAAATCCTTCGAGGCTCCGTTACCTAAAGATTTTAATACTGCCGTAGAGTCTTTGTCAAAGATGGTGGTATAATATTGCAGATAGGTACCCCTTGTGGTACAGTACTCCTTACTATAAAGCGGTTATGAATCAATTAGTAAATCAAAAAGGGATAGAAATTTCTCCAGTAAACATGGAAAGTCGAAGGGACGTAGGAATACGTGCTGGAGACACTGTTCGTGTATGGCAGAAGATTACTGAAAAGGGTAAAACGCGACTTCAGGCTTTTGAGGGTCTAGTTATTGCGCGTAAACATGGAAATGAAGCTGGAGCCACATTTACCGTACGTAGAGTATCAGGAGGAGTTGGTGTTGAAAAGATTTATCCACTTTATTCTCCAATGATAGATAAAATTGAGATTATAAAACGATCAAAAGTTCGACGATCAAAGCTATATCATATTCGCGAAAAGGTTGCTCGAGAGATCAAACGTCAAATGCGAAAGATGAAGATGGTAGATATTGCAACAAACTCAGGTATTCAAGATGAGGCAAAAGCCGAGGCGGATACTAAAGCTGTTGAAGAGGCGGACGTAAAGAAGCAAGAAGAAGCCAATGTGGAGGAAGAAGCAAAGAAACAGGAAACCGAAGACTCGGAAACATCTACAAAAGACAAAAAGGAAGAAACAGAAGACGATTCTGGTGTTTCACAAGACTTCATGTCCACAAACCAAGCAAAAATCGCGTCCGGAGACGTTGCACAAGAAACTGTAAAATTGGATACTTCTGAAGAAACTCCAAGAGAAGATAGTGCTGAAGTAGTGTCTGAAAAAACAGAAGAGGTTCCAGAAAAAAAGGGCGAGGAGGAAGATAAAAAATAGTAAGTACTAAAACCTAACAACGTTAGGTTTTAACTCTGGGTTAATTGGTAGACATGGTATAATAGAGGAGTGAATAAACGAGGTCCAAAACCTAAAGAGATAGTTGATACTACATGGTCTCCAAATCTTTCGTATGCTGTTGGATTGCTTGCGAGTGATGGGTGTTTGTCATGTGATGGACGACACATTGACTTTACCTCAAAGGACAAAGAACAAATTCTAAATTTCCGAAACATACTTAAGTTACATCATATTAAGATTGGTAAGAAAAGAAACAAGATGGGGAATGAGGCGTATCGCATTCAGTTTGGTAGTATTTTATTTTATCGATGGTTAAATGATATTGGTTTGACTTCAAATAAATCAAAAACAATTGGTAAATTAAATATTCCGGAAGAGCTCTTTTTTGATTTTTTCCGTGGTGTTTGGGATGGGGACGGTACAATATATGCATATTGGGATCCAAGATGGAAAAGTAGTTACATGTTTTACATTGGAATAGCATCCGCGAGTAAACCTTTTTTACAATGGTTACAAGATATAATTAGCAAACAGTCGGATGTGTGTGGGAAAATAACTCTTCATAAGACTTCTGGTACATTTCAATTACGTTTTGCAAAAAAAGAATCAAGAGTGGTTTTTAAAAGGATGTTCTATAAAAATAATCTCCCATGTCTTCCTCGGAAGTTTGCAAAAGCACAAAAAATCTTTAAAATAGATGAGGATCATACATAAATGCCCAGGTGGTGGAAGTGGTATACACGCACGGTTGAGGGCCGTGGCTCCTAGAGCATGCTGGTTCGAGTCCAGTCCTGGGCACAACACGTCAAAAATCGAGAACTGCTTCTCGGTTTTTCTCGTGTTGTGAAGCGGAGCGATGTAACGATTTTTCTTTTTCCTTAAAAATTGTTACCGCGAGCTAGGGCAGGAGGTTCTTAGTGAACGCAGTGAACTTAGAAACCTGCGCCAAAAACGTAAAAAACGAGATAAGTTTCTCGTTTTTTACGTTTTTGTGAGACGGAGCGATAAAAGATTATCAACTCGACTTTATAACTATAAATCTGGTATAGTCTTGGTGTTCCTGAGTTATAAATAAACACAATATCATATTGGTAGTTTGTTTATAACTCGGGACGTGGTGGTCGTAGCTCAGCTGGTAGAGCACTCGGTTGTGGTCCGAGATGTCACGGGTTCAAATCCCGTCGATCACCCCAAAATAACAAAAAAAATGGTAGCCATAGTGTAACAGTTAGCACTTGGGTTTGTGTCTATACCACAAGCCTAGTTCTTTACCAGATATGTGTAAAGTGAGATAATATACATATGCCTCTTATTAAACGATGTAAAATTTGTGATAAGGTTTTTCAAACAAAACCTTTTTTTGTAAACAATGGTGGTGGGAAATATTGTTCAGTAGTATGTCATCACAGGGGTTTACGAAAAGGAAAAGTTGTCAAATGCAATTCTTGTGATAAAGAAGTTTATAAGTCATTAAAAGCGCTTAAAAATTCAAAAAGTAAAAAATACTTTTGTAGCAAATCTTGTCAAACTAAATGGCGTAATTCTGAATTCATTGGTTCCAAGCATGCTAATTGGCAACACGGAAAATACTCATACAGGAGTGTATTAGCGAGAAATGGAATTACAAAGATTTGTAATTCATGCAAAATAAAAGATAGGAGAGTTCTTGCTGTTCATCATATAGACAAAAATAAGTTAAATAATGATGTAGAAAACCTCATGTGGCTATGTCATAATTGTCATTTCTTAGTACATCATTACAAAGATAAAAAATAAATAATGACTGTGACAGATTCCTTGCAGTCGCTGTACACCGTGCCAGATATTTTCTATAAAAATATCTGGCACGGTCTTGCGAAAGCCCCATGT
>VAPM010464093.1_pt1 | contig 13480 bp, 13 predicted proteins | sample 3395091 | NCBI WGS metagenome assembly VAPM01 (sample SAMN08290445, study PRJNA428436) | hydrothermal vent metagenome | isolation source: Deep-sea hydrothermal vent chimney 3 | place: Pacific Ocean: Juan De Fuca Ridge | reverse complement strand
GCAGACTCCTGGTCGGACCCGACATCACGCGCTTCCAGTGTCATACCACAAATTGGACAATCTCCCGGTTCATCACGCACAATTTCAGGGTGCATCGGACAAACATATTGTTGTGATGCAGCCATTGAAGGTACGCTCAGCGCTTGTAGTGCCATGCCGCATTTTGGACAATCCCCCAGGCTCGCTTGCTGTATTTCCGGGTGCATTGGGCAACTATAAAGACTACTCTGCTTATTCAGAAGAAGGATTGTTTGATCTTGCCGTCCGGTCGTTTGCAGATTAGATGTGGCATCTAGGCGATGCTTGTCTTTTTCTTGCCAGCGAAGACTGACGTTATAAAGCGGCACCCAGATCAGCGCAAAATACCAACCGTATCCATAACTTTCCACCAATCCCAATACAAAACTAGACCAGCTCAGCCATTTAAATCCTGGCAACAATACTTGCCAGCTTCTATACATTGCAGCTTCTGGGAAAAGCAGGTCAAAAACAACGCATAGCGTGAATGTCATGGCAAGAAATAAACTGCTGGCATGACCCACCGCAATCAGGGAAACCGTTTGTTTCATGAGGCATCTCCATCCAGGTTGAGGAATTTCTCAGGTGCATCGTCAAATTTAATCAGGCAACTACGGGTACAAAAACGATATTCCTTGCCTCGATACATTTTACTAAACCCTTTTTCTGGAGAAACTTCCATTCCACAAACAGGATCAACTGATTGAGACGGTTTGTCCTGATGAGAGCCATGAACCATATGTGCTCCACAAGAAAACCGCATCAATAAATAAAAGAATACGGCATAAAGCAAAAATGAAAACAATTCTTCCATTAGTTATTCCTCTTTAATTAGGCCTTGCTCACAATGATGCCAACATCCACTTCCCTTGCAGGTGATATCCTTAGACTCCTTATGATATAAAACTAATCTGTCAGGTTATGTCGGTGATTCAATGGACTCAATCAACTTGCAAATGCTGTTACCATCTGGAACACCGTTTGGCATCGCTCTCCACTTGGCGAGTGCTTCTTCCATATGGCGCTGAAGTTCGATAAGTTGAGTCAATCGCCTCCTGTTAGACTGAAGCCGTTGCTGAATGATGTCACGTACCAAAGGACAAGGAGACGAGCCCTTCAGGCTTTCATCGAATATTTGTTTTATTTCCTTGAGCGTGTAACCCAGATACTTGGCTCTCTTGATAAATTCCAGGCGTTTCACTGCCTTTTCATCAAAGTATTGATAACCATTACCTGGATTACGCCGGGAGTCAAGCAAGCCGATTTTTGCATAAAATCTGACTGTATCTTTACTGACATTGCATTTTTGGGCCAATTCACTGACTTGATAAGACATTGTATACCTGCAATCGACCTTTCAATATTTCAATACGATACTTGTGACAGCCGGACACAATATCCTCTCAATCATCTCATCCATTCTGCTATCAATCTCTGACATTCAGAACTCCATTGACAGTTCTTGTCCTTACAAAGCATATTTTGCTCGAACCTGAAACATGGGCGCTGATGACTTGCTTGTTGAATGCTTCGTACGAGTTGGTTTATCGTGGTAATTATCTCCGGGTTTTCGATCCCAATTTCTCGGGCTAACCGTTGCAACGAAACAATCGATAAGCCTCCATCTTCTTCACAATCTGAAAGATAGCCAGTGATCAACGATTTAATATGGTCTTCTGCCCCTCGCCAGTCATCTGATTCAAAACCCGCCTCAATTGTTCTGGCATCAGATTTGGAATAGGCAGCTTCTGCAATCCTCTGATGTCTGATTTTACTTTGATCCTTATGTTGCTTTTCAACGCCCGGCGGAGGAATATCCGCACGATCAGACTTCATATTGTGCTGCTGAATTGACTGACCCTGGTAACTTGAATGACTCATCGTATCAAACATATATTGAGCATACATGATTTGCCCTCCATTAAAGCGATGATTCTCTATCATCTAGGTTCCATTCTAAAACCATGGAGTTACACCTATGTCAAGATGTTTAACACAAAATTACTGCTTTTGCTGATCCTCTGGCAGGATATTTTTTAGGCTATTAATACCGGTTGGCTAATGGTTGTCTCTTGTACTCATTCAGCTCGGTTACCTGGAGTTGTGTTGGTATTCAGTGGTGGCGATGGGAGAGAATGGTACTAAGGAACGTGCACGAAATAACTTGAACAATTGACTTGTCTTTTTGCTCATCTTCGGTGTTACGAAAACAATTACATAGCTCACTATGCGCCTGTTTTCGCACCTTGAATATGAACAAATATCCTACGTCAATTGTTCAAGTTATGTCATGCGCGTTTGTAACATCGGATAAAAACCTGTACTGGTTTGGTCGTATTGGGTATAGTCAAATCTAAGCAAAAAAATTTGCAGCATAGAAGAATAGGGAGATCTGCATCGGAAAGAATCGAATACCTATTGGTGCACTGGCTATTCTGGCCAACAACGAACTGGAAATAGCTGTATAGCCGACTAGGTCATCATCAATCAATATACGGGATTGAACGCATGCCCCAAAATCTAATCCACCATACCAGGATACTCTCGATCATTGGCGATATCATGAAAGTGAATGTCCCGGGGGGTATTGAATCGTCAGAACCTGCAACAAGGCTTTATGACCTGGCTCTGGTTAAAGACCCAAGTGGATTGAGCTCACTGGCCCAGGTTATCAGTATTAATAAAGAACAGGTTTCTTTACAGGTTATTTCCGGTACCAAAGGTTTTTCTACCCGGTCGTTGGTTCACTTTTTAAACCACCCCATGGAAGTGACTTATTCCGAGAACATATTTGGTCGCGTATTTGACGGCACGGGTAATCCTATGGATGGTGGATCGACCTTGGCGGATGATCCAAAAGTCTCAATCGGTGGACCCTCGGTAAATCCAATGCGGCGTGTATTGGCTTCAAAAATGATTCGTACCGATGTCCCCATGATTGATGTGTTCAATTGTCTGGTGGAAAGTCAGAAAATCCCCATTTTTTCGGTTTCTGGTGAACCTTTCAATCCATTTCTAGCCCGTATCGGCATTCAGGCTGATGCTGATATCGTGGTTTTTGCGGGTATGGGGTTAATCTTTGACGACTACCATTTTTTTAGAACCGCATTTGAGAATGCGGGAGTCTTTGCGCGTACCGTGATGTTTTGTAATCTGGCTGCCGACCCCATTGTGGAGCGGCTACTGGTTCCTGATATGGCGCTTGCGGTAGCAGAAAAGTTTGCAGTTGAGGAGGGTAAACGGGTGTTGGTGTTGATGACTGATATGACCGCTTATGCCGATGCGATGAAAGAAGTCGGTATCTCCATGGAGCGGGTTCCATCAAACCGAGGCTATATGGGCGACCTCTATTCACAACTAGCGCGGCGGTATGAGAGAGCCTGTGATTATTCAGGCGCCGGTTCAGTGACTATTCTTAGCGTAACAACCATGCCAGGTGATGATGTTACCCATCCAGTGCCGGATAATACCGGCTATATTACTGAAGGCCAGTTTTATTTGCATGATGGTGTTATCGATCCATTCGGCTCCTTGTCCAGACTGAAACAGCATGTAATGGGAACAGTGACAAGAGAGGATCATTCGCAAATCATGAATACGATGATCCGGTTTTTCTCCGGAGCAAAGGATGCGGAACAAAAGCAGGCGATGGCATTTGACCTTTCAGCTTTCGACCAAAAACTGCTCAAGTTTGGGGAGCTGTTCCGTGAGCGTTTCATGGATATAGATATTTCGCTCGCACTTGAAGACGCATTAAATCTGGGCTGGGAAACTTTGGCGGAATGTTTCGAACCGCAGGAACTGTTGATGAAGCAGGCGCTGGTGGACAAGTATTATCCAAAACAGAGGCAGCAGGAGGCGCTAGAATCCGAATTGGATCAGCAATCACCGGAGTCAGAAAATGGCCAGGCTTCAGCTTAGCAAGTCATCCCTTAGTCGTGAATCTGCAAACCTGAGAACATACAGGCAGTTTCTCCCCTCACTGGATCTTAAACGCCAGGAACTCATGACCCAGCGAGCGAAAGCCAAGAAAATCCTGGAACAGACTAAAATTGATATCGACAGACAAATGAATACTATCGCCGAGAAATTTCCGATGCTATCAAACCACAAGGTGGATCTGAAACAGCTGGTTGTGGTGAAAGCTGTTATGTTGCTGGAAGAGAATGTCATGGGAGCCCGTCTTCCCGTAGTAAAGGATATTCAGGTTGAAATCCGGGATTATTCTTTTCTGGCGAAACCCCATTGGGTTGATGATGTCGCCGCAAGACTCAGGGACATGCTGATACTGAAGATCAGGATCCAGGTTGAGCAGCGCCGTCTTGAGCTTTTGAACGAAGCCGTTCGCAGGATTACCCAAAGAGTAAACCTGTTTGATAAAGTGTTGATCCCCAGAACCCGGGAAAATATCAAACGGATCAAAGTCTATCTTTCCGATGTAGAACGTGCGGGCGTGATCAATGCGAAACTGGCTAAAAGAAAGCGTCTTCGCGAGGCGGAATTATGAGCATCGCTATCTTGAAAAAAGTCAGTATTTGTGGCTTGATTCATGAAAAGATACATGTGCTGGATGGCTTGCAGGGGTTGGGGTGTGTTCATCTGGTTTCATTACGGGAACCTCTGGCCGAACCTGAAAAAGCAGCTCCAGAACGTCCAGAGGATGCCATTAAGGCGCTGAAGCTCCTGACTGATTGTCCCTGTCAACGCCACCAGATCAGGGAAGACAAAAATTTCAATAGCGAGAAATGGGTGGCGAGAGCGTTAAAGGTTCAGCAAAATCTTCGTGACACTTCTGATCAGCGCGATTTTCTCGCTGCGAGGATCAAGTCGGTATCGCCATGGGGTGACTTCAAACTACCGCCGATTAACGAACTGGCGGATCTCAGTCTTTGGTTCTATATCGTACCGGTTGGGAAGTTGACCGCTCTGCCGAAGAAAAATGTGGTCTGGCAGATTGTACATAAAGACAATCGTTTTGCTCATGTGGTTGTGGTAGCTAAAGAAGAGCCACCAGCGAATATAATGCCAGTCATGCGAACCCATACCGGAACGTTATCACTGACTGAACTAAAAGCCAAGCTGAATGAAACCGAACTTGCACTGGAAGATTTACGTGCCGAGCGTGAATCACTGACCCGATGGATCTATCTGATTACCAGGAATCTAGCCAGAGCCGAGGACAAGGCCAGGCTGATTCATGCTGCTGAGCAAACACTGGATGCCGGTGAGGTTTTCGCAGTCCAGTGCTGGCTGCCGGAACATCAGCTGGATCGGCTTTGTGAATATACCAAACAGCGTGGACTGGCAGTTGTGATCAAAGATCCCGGCTCGTCGGATACACCACCGACGCTACTGGAAAACCCTGAACAACTTTCAGCAGGCGAGGATTTGGTTGGTTTTTATCAGACTCCCGGCTATTGGGACTGGGATCCAGCGGTTCCCGTATTTTTTTCCTTTGCCCTGTTCTTTGCAATGATCATGTCAGATGCGGGTTATGCCGCACTATTAGGTGTTGTTCTTCTTGCAAACTGGCACCGAATAGGAAAATCCCGAACCGGTAAGCACATGCGCACGCTTGCGACAACTCTGGTATCAAGCTCCATCATCTGGGGGATTCTGGTGGGCAGCTATTTTGGCGTATCGCCCGCAGCAGAATCATTGGCAGGCAAACTCAAGATTCTGGATGTCAATGATTTTGACATGATGATGAATTTATCTATCTGCATTGGTGTATTACATTTAACCTACGCCAATTTCCGTAAAACCTGGCGATTACGCAACGAAGGATATTCCTGGCTGGTCCCACTGGGTTGGATACTGGTTATGTTCGGTGCGCTTTATTTATGGTTTGATCAATCACTTGACAAACCACCAGTATGGTTATCACCTGCGGGTAAACTTCACATCGGCCTTGGATTCGTGGCTATTTTTCTTTTCAGCAGCAAACGAAAGATCAGGACACCAGCCGATTTTTTTATGGGCATTTTAGATGGCCTAAAAGGTCTTACCGGAATCACCAAGATCTTTGGTGATGTGTTAAGTTATTTGCGTTTATTTGCACTTGGGCTCGCCAGTGCATCCTTGGCTTTGACCTTTAATAATCTGGCTCTGCAGGCAAGGGAAATAGAAGGTTTGGGGTTGCTCTACAGTCTGCTTATTCTAATTATCGGTCATGGCCTGAATATCATGCTGAGTCTAATGAGTGCCGTAGTTCATGGAATGCGGCTTAATTGTATCGAATTCTTTAACTGGGGATTGTCAGACGAAGGATATTCCTTTAAAACTTTTTCTAAAAAGGAGATAAGCGAATGAACGAATTTGTTATCGCATTAGGATGGACTGGAATGTACGGGGCTATGGCGCTGGGTGCTATCGGCAGTATTATTGGTTGTGCAGTTGCTGGTCAGGCCGCTATTGGCGCCATGCTGGAAACCGAAGGCGGCTATGGGCGTTATGTCGGGATATCCGTTATGCCTTCGTCACAAGTCATATACGGGATTGTTGTTATGTTTACCCTGCAAAGGGAGGTTACCGCTGAAAATGGCGGTGCTTTGTTTGGCATAGGCATTATGGCCGGACTGGCATTGTTGTACAGCGCGGTTTTTCAAGGGAAGACCTGTGCCTCGGCTATCAACGCCGCGAAAGCAAAACCGGAAATATTTGGTCTTTCCTTGGCTCCTGCAGCCATTGTAGAGGGTTTTGCCGTATTCGCCTTTGTTTTTGCACTAGTGATAGCCGGCGAAATTCCTGGCGTTAAATAGAGACGATCTGGAAACATCCATTCATGAAATATTCGTGAGGTATATCCAATGGCAGAAAAAAAAATGGCGAGCTCGAGTGATCATGCTTCATTCGGTGTAGATGTATTGATTAAGCGGCTTCGGGATGAAGGAGTCGTTGAAGGCAAGAACCAGGCGGAACAGCTGGTTCTTGATGCCAGGCAAAAAGCCTCCACAATCAAGGAACAGGCCAGGAAAGAGGCGGAGGAAATCGTTGCCAGCGCCCGTAAGGAAGTGGAAGCATTACAGACGGCTGGGAAGGATGCGTTGGAGCTGGCGGCGCGTGATGCACATCTTAAATTACGAGAGTTGCTAATGAACCGGTTCAGCGATGAAGTCCGGCGCTTGGTCGGAAAAGTCATGGAGCCGGAACCGTTTATGGAAAAACTGATTTTGCAGGTTGCAGGACGGGCTCGCGATGAAGCAGGGCTTGATCAGGAAGACAAACTCAAGGTTAAACTTCCCGAAAAACTCATCCGGCTTGATGACTTGCGAAAGAACCCTGAAGAACTCGAAGAAGGCACGTTAGCTCATTTTGTACTCTCCGTTATGGCTGGTCTGTTTCGGGAGGGAATTACCTATCAGCCAGCCGGTGATATTACCTGTGGTTGCAAAGTCTACATGAAAGGTGGTGATGTTGAAATTGATCTGACAGATGAAGCGATTACCGCCGTCTTGCTTGAACATTTGCAGCCTCGTTTTCGGGCGCTTCTTGAAGGTATTGTAGAACAAAATGATGAATCAATATGTCACGTTGATTGCCAGTCTCCCACCGCACATAGCTAAATTGTTTGCAACCAGGCAGACACCTATTTCCAGGCTCAAACTTAATGAAAGACTGGAAATGCTGGAGCCCTGTCATGCAAAGGATCTTGCTCTGATTGAAAATTTGGTGCATTGGGATCGTATGCCAATCGAAACTACCAGCCGGGAGATGATCTGGCGCGGTGAACAGGCTCAGGATCAAATCGAAAATGAGTTTATTAAAGAGATCATCAGCTGGCGCCTTGAAATGCGAACCATTGTAAAGGCTTTGCGTCTGCGTGGGACGGGGCAAAATGCGCCTTTGGCCGCTTCCAAATGGGGCTTCGGGCGCTGGTTGCGATCTATTGAAGCACATTGGGACGAGCCTGCATTCGGTCTGGATCGACATTTTCCCTGGTTAATAGAAGCCAGCGGGTTACTGGAAGAAAACAATCATCTGGCATTAGAGCGTTTGTTGTTGGGACAGCTATGGGATTATTACGGACGGGTTGCAGAGCAACACTATTTCGATTTTGAGGCGGTTGTTGTGTACGTACTTCGCTGGGACGTAATTGACCGTTGGTCCCGATATAATGGCCAGAGAGCGGAACAGCGTTTTGGTGAAATGCTTGATTCTGCATTAGCTGATTATGCTGCGATGTTTCTTGACTGATTTAGGAACGTGCATGAAATAACTTGAATATTCTGGCTTGTCTTTTTGCTCCTGACGAAACCATCTCAATCGTTGCGTAGACCAACTATGCGCCTCTTGAGATCGTTTCGTCAGAAACAAAAATCCTGCGCCATAATTGTTCAAGTTATTCCATGCACGTTCCTTAGTGAATTGCCGATGAGGATGACAGTATGGAAAAAATGAGGTATTCAGCACGGGTATTGGCTGTACAGGACGACCTTGTGACCATCCAGGCAATGATGACCGATGAAGCGCCTGTGTCATTAATGAAAAATGAGGTGATTTATATCTGTCCGACACCAAAAGAGGGCGATCGACAGGAAAAACTTAAAGCCGAAATTCTGAGAATTACCGGAACCACTGCCGATGCTCAAGTGTTTGAAAGTACAGCAGGGGTGGCGGTCGGCGACCCGGTAGAACAGACTCATGAAATGCTATCGGTGAGCCTGGGGCCCGGTTTGCTGGGTCAGGTTTATGATGGATTGCAGAACCCGCTTGAAAACCTGGCTTCAGAGTTCGGTTATTTTCTACCGCGAGGTGTTGAAACCGATCCGCTGGATCGGGATAAGAAATGGTCTTTTGTTGCATCAGCGCGAACGGGAGACCATCTGACGGCTGGTGCCGTTATCGGTACAGTCCAGGAAGGAAGATATACCCATAAAATCATGATTCCCTTCGATGAACCCTTTGAAGTTGAAGTAATCTGGATTCGGGAAGGCAGTGTGACCATTGAAGATCCGGTGGCGAGAATACGAGAGCAATCAGGAAAGGAGCGTCCTCTAACTTTGGTGCAGAAATGGCCTGTCAGACGACCCTTGCCTCAGGCGTTACTGGAGCGGCGTGTCTCTGAACGGCTTTATCCCAATGAGCCTTTAGTGACGACCATACGCCTGATTGACACCTTTTTTCCGATTGCCCGGGGGGGTACTGCCTGTATTCCCGGACCTTTTGGAGCAGGCAAAACCGTCCTGCAAAATTTGATTTCCAGATATTCAGCAGTGGATATTGTTATTGTCGTGGCATGTGGAGAGCGGGCCGGGGAAGTAGTGGAAACCATTACTGAATTTCCGAAAATGACCGACCCCAAGAGCGGTGGCCCGTTGATGGATCGCACCATTATTATTTGTAATACTTCATCAATGCCCGTAGCGGCCCGTGAGGCATCGATCAATACCGGGATTACACTGGGCGAATACTACCGGCAAATGGGCTACGATGTGCTCTTGATTGCTGATTCCACATCACGCTGGGCTCAGGCAATGCGAGAGACTTCCGGAAGAATGGAGGAAATTCCAGGCGAGGAGGCTTTTCCTGCGTATCTTGATTCATCCATCCGCGGACTTTATGAGCGGGCTGGAGTTATTCGCACAAATGATGGAGATACCGGAAGTTTGACGATGATTGGGACTGTGTCACCCGCGGGCGGCAATTTCGAGGAGCCGGTTACCCAATCAACCCTGGGAACAGTGAAAACCTTTTTGGGCCTCAGTGCTGATCGTGCTTACAAACGATTTTACCCGGCTGTTGATCCACTGATCTCATGGTCACGCTACTTGGGTCAACTGGAGCCATGGTTTGAAAAAAAGATCGAACCTGGCTGGACCAAAAAGGTACAGGAAATGATCGCATTATTGAATAAAGGCGACGCGGTGTTACAGATGATGCAGGTGACCGGTGAGGAAGGTGTGACCCTGGAGGATTATATTGCATATCAAAAATCCTTGTTTCTTGACATGGTGTATCTACAACAAGATGCTTTTGACGAGGTCGACGCCTCGGCTCCCCTGGAAAGACAAAAACTGACCTTTACCAAAGTCTATGACTTGGTGGGTAAGGAATATCATTTTAGTGACAAACCCCAAATACAGGACTATTTTACACGCTTGACCGGTCTGTTTAAGAACTTCAACTATGCCAGGGAAGATTCGCCGGAATACGTAGATCTACTCAGTCAAATTGATCAGTTGGCGGAGCAGTTGGGTGTTGCGGCTCAACACTAGTAGTCTTTCCGAGAATAGAAGTCGTCGCGAGGGAAAGCGATTTTTGGGCTATTTTTTCGATTTAACCAGGGCAGAATTTTGATTTTCTGTGATCTCAAACTATTTATACACAGTGGGTGCTGTACTGGCACGTTCTTTTGAAATATGCGCAAAAGCTTCGCGCGCATCAAGTTCCCGTGTTCCATTTCCGGTTCTTAAATAATACTTGGCTATCTTGGCTGTATTAAAATAAACAGGCAAGATTGAAGATTCTATAAAAACTCGGCAAACATCCTGCCCTTCTAGCTTATAAAACGCACAATGCGCAAGGGAACAAACATCACCTCCTAACCAGGTTTTTATTATATCCATCAGGCAACGTTCGAAGCCATCCCGGTTTTTATGTTTCAAGGTCTGGTAGTCATTTTCCAAACCAACAACCTGACCGTCATCATCAATTCCAATGAGCAAATTTCCACCTTTATGATTCATGAATCCTGCAATACTTTTAGCGATAACTGATTCAAGCGTTTTATTGGAACGTTTCAGCTTAAAATCCCAGCGCACTGAAGACTTGAATTCAAGGCGTTCACTTTCACCGTTTTTAATCAATGTGGGCAAATCTTCTGCAAGCTCTTTTTCCAGCAATTGAACTTTTTGATGAGAACTTACCAGGGACAGATGATAAATAGCAAAAACGAAGCCGATACAAGCGCCGATTAATGCGAAAACCAGACTCATCGTAACCATTTCCCGAGTAAAAGAATCAGTAAAACGATCCAGGAGAAAAGCCCAAATATTCTCATAACCGCTAAGCTGAAGATGATCATTAAATTCAAACCAATAAACCGCTTTGGTAATTGGATGCAACAAGATCACGCTGATAAACGCGCCGATTAAAATGTGGATCATGATCACTTGCGTTCTTGCTGATAAAAACTGAAGTGGACCCCTTTGTCGAGACAAAATTTTCATATTTTAAGATAGATTAATCATCTGCTCTAAGTCTGTGTATTCTGTGGGCAAAGTCTTTTTTTGTTGTCCATGGCTCTTCCACACGTCTTTGCTTGAGCTGGTTTGGTGGAGCAGGAATCATCCACAATTGTAGGGGCCCAAATTTGGCTGCGATCTTCATAATCCTCCTCTTTTAAAATGACTGTCGACTGTGGTAGATTTCTGATGGCGTCGCGCTGTAGTATATTTGATGCGGACGCTCGGTATTGTGAAAATGAAAATGTTATCGATACACCACTCTTTACCATCCATGCTGGTCTCTGGATATCATGATCTTTTAATTGGTCCATAAAATCCTTGCTGATTATTCCTTATGAGACCAGAACTGTGCCAACAGCAATACTGTTCTGGTTCGTTCCTAACCACCAACCTTACATAGAAATAATAGTATCAATGATAAATCCTAGATATCAGGAGTTCTGACCATCACAGCTCCAGACTTTGAAAACAGGTTTTGACCGTACAAATATTCAAAATACAGAGAACACATGGGAAATAGTCATGCCATAGTTATAAAGACTATTGTATTTTAATGTTTTGTTGGTTCATACAATTTGTAAACGAATAAACTTCCCCGGGGCAAGCCCTCTCGCTATCGCTCGCCTTTCTCGTTCCTCGAAAGCGGGGTATTAATAAGGCTGTTTTTTTACCCTTTTACACCCCAAGGGGCAGGGCAGGTATAAATACAACTTCTGTCTCTCCCTATGAGGATAGTTGTCACTGTAATTTTCAAGTAGAGGTTCCCATAAGTTTTACCAATAGTGGCGGGGCGCACATGCAGAAGGCGATGGTTGCCATTGCTTTAATCAGTTTCTCGGTTTCCTCAATCTGCTGTTCTGCCAATTTACTCCGAATTCTCGAAAGGACTGAATTTAAAACCTCCTTTTCGCTCGAGGAATACACGAACCAATCCAGCCGATCAGTATAAAAAATCCACCCGCGGAGCAGGTGGTCTTGGTTTAACTCCTATAAGGAGATAAAAATACCTTGCCACCGGAGAATGCAACGCTCAACTTTCATACCGAGTTCTCCGTGCAAAATTCGATACCGATACTTGCAACCAAACTTTATGATATTGGCAATACCAATGGGTATGCGATAACTCTAAATCGACTCATTGATTGCTCCTTTATTGATGTTGTGGGGAACAACTCAATTTAGACGCAACACTTGGGTTGTTCAACTGGCAAAGCCGTTGAACTCTGACCACGCTCTGAGGGCGTGGTTTTTTCAATTATTAATAAAAAAACTGGCATGAACATAGACATCAATGCCCGCAAGGCGTATCAGTTTCCAGGACCATTTCATCAGTCGATTCCTCTTGATTTATAGAACAAGCAACGATACTTCGCGCCCGTAACAGATCTCCTATGTCAATGTAACAATCATCAGATAATCATTCACTCATGTCGTTCAGCTGGCCATTGCCAGTCGCGAATCTCTGGCATGTCTTCACCATACTGATTGATATAGTGTTTATGATCAATCAATTTGTCACGTATAAATTGTTTCAGATAAACAGCTTGATTTCTCAGCTTAGGTACCCGATCAACAACATCGCCGACCAGATGAAAGCGATCAATATCGTTCATCACTGTCATATCGAAAGGCGTCGATGTCGTGCCTTCTTCCTTATAGCCACGCACATGTAAATTATGATGATTGGTACGCCGGTAAGTTAACCTGTGAATCAACCAGGGGTAACCGTGATAAGCAAAAATGATTGGTTTATCGCTGGTGAAAATGTCGTCAAAATCACGATCCGTCAAGCCGTTTGGATGTTCGTTGTCAGGTTGTAATTTCATCAGGTTAACCACATTGACCATGCGCACCTTCAGATCCGGCAGCTTTTGGCGCAGAATGTCAACCGCTGCCAGCGTTTCTATTGTTGGCACATCGCCAGCACAGGCCATCACCACATCTGGTTCGCTGCCCGCATCATTACTCGCCCATTCCCAAACACCGATACCCGCTTCACAGTGTTTAATCGCTGCATCCATCGATAACCATTGTAATTCCGGCTGTTTGCCTGCAACAATTACATTAATCATATTGCGGCTGCGCAGTACATGGTTGGTGACTGATAACAAGGTATTGGCATCAGGTGGCAGATAAACCCGAATCACTTCGGCTTTTTTATTGACAACGTGATCGATAAAGCCAGGGTCTTGATGCGATAAGCCATTATGATCTTGTCGCCAGACATGTGAGGTGAGTAAATAATTCAAGGATGCAATGGGGCGACGCCACGG
>VAPM010030162.1_pt1 | contig 13480 bp, 7 predicted proteins | sample 3395091 | NCBI WGS metagenome assembly VAPM01 (sample SAMN08290445, study PRJNA428436) | hydrothermal vent metagenome | isolation source: Deep-sea hydrothermal vent chimney 3 | place: Pacific Ocean: Juan De Fuca Ridge | reverse complement strand
GTCCGGACGACCCAGAATTCTGGGCGCAAAAAGGCAAGGCCATCGCCCGGCGGAACCTGTGGATATCGATCCCCAACCTGTTGCTCGCCTTTTCGGTGTGGATGGTGTGGAGCGTGGTGGTCGCCAAGCTGCCCGTCATCGGTTTCACTTACACCACCAACCAGTTGTTCTGGCTGGCGGCGCTGCCGGGACTGTCGGGCGCGACCTTGAGGATTTTCTATTCCTTCGCGGTGCCGATTTTCGGCGGGCGCTTGTGGACCACCTTGACCACGGCGTCTCTTATTATCCCGGCGCTGGGGATCGGGTATGCGGTGCAGAACCCCGAAACGCCCTATCTCATCTTTCTGATTCTCGCCCTTCTGTGCGGCTTTGGCGGCGGTAATTTCGCATCGTCCATGTCCAACATCAGCTTCTTTTTCCCCAAGAAGGAAAAAGGCAACGCGCTGGCGCTGAATGCGGGCCTCGGCAATGCCGGCGTTTCTGTCATGCAGTTCCTGGTACCCATCGTGATCACCTCCGGCGTGTTCGGCGCGTTGGGCGGCGAGCCGCAATACGTCAGTGCGACGACGACGTTGTGGGTGCAAAACGCCGGTTTTATATGGGTGCCGTTCTTGATCATTGCGACCGTGTTCGCGTGGTTCGGCATGGACGATATTGCATCGGCAAAATCGTCGTTCCGCGATCAATCGATCATTTTCGGGCGCAAGGACAACTGGATCATGTGCTGGCTATACACCGGCACATTCGGTTCCTTTATCGGCTATTCAGCCGGGTTCCCACTGCTTTCGCAAACCCAGTTCCCCCACATCGATTCTTTGAAATACGTTTTCCTCGGCCCCCTGGTCGGTGCCTTGTCACGCGCCGCAACGGGTTGGGTTGCGGACCGTTGGGGCGGTGGACGCGTAACGTTCTGGACCTTCATCTTGATGATCGCGGCGGTCGGCGGGGTGCTCTATTTCCTGGCGACCAAGGATCAACCCGGAGCGTTCTGGGGCTTCTTCGCATGCTTCATGGTGTTGTTCTTCGCCACCGGCATCGGCAACGCCTCGACTTTCCAGATGATTCCCGAAATCATGCATAAGGTTGTCGGACAGACCATGCCGCACCTCCAAGGGGAAGCCGCCCGCCGTCAAAGCAGCAGCGAAAGCGCCGCGATCATCGGCTTTACCTCCGCCGTCGCCGCCTACGGAGCGTTCTTCATCCCCAAGGCCTATGGCAGTTCGATTGCCCTGACCGGCGGTCCGGCAGCGGCCTTGTGGGCCTTCTTGGTTTTTTATGTGTCCTGCGCCGTGCTCACCTGGTGGGTTTATACGCGCCCGGGCGGCTCGTTGTACGATATCGAGCGGGGGATTGTGGCCTCCCCCCCAAAGTCGACAACGCTCTAACGAAGGAAAATCCATGTCCCTCTTGCTCGACCGCTTGAATTTCTTCGCACACAAAACCGTCGATACGTTTTCCGATGCTCACGGTGTCACGACCAACGAAAACCGGGATTGGGAAGACGCCTATCGCAAGCGTTGGCAGCACGATAAAGTTGTACGCTCGACCCATGGCGTCAACTGTACCGGCTCGTGTTCGTGGAAAATCTACGTCAAGGGCGGGATCGTGACCTGGGAAACCCAGCAGACCGATTATCCCCGCACCCGCTCCGATCTTCCCAACCACGAACCGCGCGGCTGCCAGCGCGGGGCCAGTTATTCGTGGTACATGTATTCGGCCAACAGGGTGAAATACCCGCTGGTGCGCTCAAGGTTGCTTAAGTTATGGCGCGAAGCGCGGGTGTTGCGGACGCCGGTCGCCGCGTGGGCGTCCATCGTGGGAGACGCCGAAAAACGCAAATCCTATACCCAGGTGCGCGGGCATGGCGGTTTCGTGCGCGCGCGTTGGGAAGAGGTCAACGAGATCATTGCCGCGGCCAACGCCCATACCGTTCGCACCCACGGCCCGGACCGGGTGATGGGCTTCTCGCCGATCCCGGCCATGTCCATGGTCTCATATGCGGCGGGCTCGCGTTATCTCTCGCTCATGGGGGGGGTGTGCCTGTCGTTTTACGACTGGTATTGCGATCTTCCGCCATCTTCGCCCATGACCTGGGGCGAGCAGACCGACGTGCCGGAAAGCGCCGATTGGTACAATGCGGGGTTTTTGATGTTATGGGGCTCGAACGTTCCGCAGACCCGCACGCCGGACGCCCACTTTTATACCGAAGCCCGCTACAAGGGCACAAAATCGGTCGTTGTCTCGCCCGATTACGCCGAGGCCACCAAATTCGCCGACTTGTGGCTGCATCCCAAGGCAGGAACGGACTCCGCGCTGGCCATGGCCATGGGCCATGTGATCTTGCGTGAATTCCATGTCGATCGGCAGGCGGACTATTTCAAGGATTACTGCCACCGCTTTACGGACATGCCGATGCTGGTGCGGCTGGTCGAACAAAACGGACACTATGTGCCCGAGCGGCTGGTGCGCGCGTCCGACTTCGCCGACTCCCTGGGCGAAAAGAACAATCCCGAATGGAAAACCGTGGCGATCGACGCGACGACCAAGCAAATCGTCGCCCCGCAAGGTTCCGCCGGTTTTCGCTGGGGCGATGCCGGCAAGTGGAACCTTGAGGAGAAAGACGGCCAGGGCCGCGACGCCGACTTGCAGATGAGCCTTATTCTCGATCAGGACCGGGACACCGTCACCGAGGTCGCTTTTCCTTATTTCGGCAACCGCGAACACGATCATTTCGAAGGAACCGATCACGAAAGCGTGCTGGTGCGCACGCTCCCGGCCAAACGCGTCGCCCTTAAAGACGGCGAAGCGCTGGTCGCCACCGTGTTTGATCTTTTCATCGCCAACTACGGGCTTGATCGGGGCATCGGCGGTGCCAACGTCGCTTCAAGCTATGATGAAAACGAGCCCTACACGCCAGCATGGGCGGAAAAAATCACCGGCGTGCCGGCCGATCACATTATCACCGTCGCGCGTGAATTCGCCGCCAATGCCGAAAAGACCCATGGCCGCTCGATGGTTATTCTCGGGGCCGGGTTGAACCACTGGTACCACATGGACATGAGCTACCGGGGGATCATCAATCTTCTGGTGATGTGCGGTTGCGTAGGCAAGTCCGGCGGCGGGTGGAGCCACTATGTGGGTCAGGAAAAACTGCGCCCGCAAACGGGGTGGTTGCCGCTGGCCTTCGGGCTCGATTGGAGCCGACCACCGCGCCACATGAACGGCACCTCGTTCTTTTACGCCCATACGGACCAGTGGCGTTATGAAACGCTGGACGTTACCGAAATCCTCTCACCCACGGCCCCGGAAGGACCGTGGGACGCGACGCTGATCGACTACAACATTCGTGCCGAGCGCATGGGCTGGCTGCCCTCGGCACCGCAACTGGAAACCAATCCGCTCGAAATTGCGAAGCTTGCGGCGCAGGAAGACAAGACCCCCAAGGATTTCGTCGCCGAAGGTCTGAAGTCGGGCAAACTCAAAATGAGTTGCGAAGACCCGGACAACCCGACCAACTGGCCGCGCAATCTTTTTGTGTGGCGCTCCAACCTGCTCGGCTCCTCCGGCAAGGGACATGAATATTTTCTCAAGCACCTGCTGGGCACCTCCCATGGGGTGCTGGGCAAGGATTTGGGCGAAGAAGGCCGACAACGTTCGAAAGAAGCCGTCTGGCACGACGAGGGACCGGAAGGAAAACTCGACCTTCTGGTCACCCTCGATTTCCGCATGTCGACGACCTGTGTCTATTCCGACATCGTTCTGCCTACGGCCACATGGTACGAAAAAAACGATCTCAACACCTCAGACATGCACCCTTTCATCCATCCGCTGTCGAGTGCCGCAGACCCCGCGTGGGAAGCGCGCAGCGACTGGGACATCTTCAAGGGTCTGGCCGAAACGTTTTCAGAGATCGCCCCGGAGGTGCTTGGGGTCGAGCAAGACACGGTGCTGGTGCCGATCTTGCACGACACGCCCGGGGAAATCGCACAGCCCTTCGATGTCAAGGACTGGAAGAACGGCGAAATCGATCCCATCCCCGGCAAGACCATGCCCAATGTCGCGGTGGTCGAACGCGATTATCCCAATCTCTACAAACGCTTCACCGCGCTGGGGCCATTGATGGACAAGCTCGGTAATGGCGGCAAAGGCATTGCGTGGAAGACCGAACACGAGGTCGAGGCGCTGGGCAATCTCAACGGTGTCGTGACCGAAGACGGCCCCACCAAGGGGATGGCGAAAATCGACAGCGACATCGACGCGTCCGAGGTCATTTTGATGCTCGCCCCCGAAACCAATGGTGAAGTCGCCATCAAAGCCTGGCAGGCGCTGTCCAAAGCCACGGGCCGCGAACACGCGCATCTCGCACGTCCCAAGGAAGACGAGAAAATCCGTTTCCGCGATATCGTCGCGCAACCGCGCAAGATCATTTCTTCGCCGATATGGTCGGGGATCGAAAGCGAAAAGGTCTGCTATAGCGCCGGCTACACCAATGTGCACGAACTGATCCCGTGGCGCACCCTGACGGGCCGCCAGCAGCTCTATCAGGATCATCTCTGGATGCGCGCATTCGGCGAGGGATTCTGCGTCTACCGCCCGCCCATCGACACCAAGACCGTAAACAAGGTGATCGAGCAGAAACCGAACGGCCATAAACAGGTGGTTTTGAACTTCATCACGCCGCATCAAAAATGGGGCATTCATTCCACCTATTCGGAAAACCTTCTGATGCTCACCTTGAACCGCGGCGGGCCGGTGGTGTGGATTTCCGAAACCGACGCCGCCAAGGCCGACATCGTCGATAACGACTGGGTGGAGGCCTACAACGCCAACGGCGCCATCGTGGCGCGCGCCGTCGTCTCCCAACGCATCAAGGAGGGGACGATTTACATGTACCACGCACAGGAAAAAATCGTCAACGTGCCCGGCTCGGAAATGACCGGAAAGCGCGGCGGCATCCACAATTCCGTAACCCGGGTGATCGTCAAGCCGACGCACATGATCGGCGGCTATGTTCAGCAGGCCTACGGGTTCAACTATTACGGCACCGTCGGTTCCAACCGCGATGAATTCGTCATTGTGCGAAAAGTGGAAAACGTCGATTGGCTCGAACGGCCATTGAGCGAAAAGGTGGAGGCTGCACAATGAGAATCCGCGCCCAAATCGGCATGGTTCTGAACCTCGACAAATGCATCGGCTGTCACACCTGCTCGGTCACGTGCAAAAACGTCTGGACCAACAGAGAAGGCGTTGAATACGCCTGGTTCAACAACGTCGAAACCAAGCCCGGCATCGGCTATCCCAAAAATTGGGAAAGCCAGAAGAAATGGAACGGCGGCTGGGTGCGCAAGGCGAACGGCAAGATCGAGCCGAAAATAGGGGCCAAATGGCGGGTGCTGGCAAATATTTTCGCCAACCCTGACCTGCCCGAAATCGACGATTATTACGAACCGTTCGATTTCGACTACGAACATTTACAAAAAGCCGGCGAGGTCGAGGCATTCCCCACCGCGCGCCCGCGTTCGCTGATTTCCGGCCAACGGATGGAAAAGATCGAGTGGGGACCGAACTGGGAGGAAATTCTCGGCGGTGAATTCTCCAAGCGCAGCGCAGACAGCAATTTCGAGGGCATCGAAAAGCAAATCTACGGCGAGTTTGAAAATACCTTCATGATGTACCTGCCGCGTCTTTGCGAGCATTGCCTCAATCCGACGTGCGTCGCCGCATGTCCATCGGGCGCGATCTACAAACGTGAAGAAGACGGCATCGTACTGATCGACCAGGAGAAATGCCGGGGCTGGCGGATGTGCGTTTCGGGCTGCCCCTACAAGAAGATCTATTACAACTGGTCTTCGGGAAAATCGGAAAAATGCATCTTTTGCTATCCGCGTATCGAGTCCGGCCAGCCGACCGTGTGTTCCGAAACATGCGTCGGACGCATCCGTTATCTGGGCGTGCTGCTGTACGATGCCGATCGCATCGAAGAAGTGGCTTCCACGACGGATGAAAAAGATCTTTACGAGGACCAGCTTTCGATTTTCCTCGACCCCAACAACCCCATGGTGATCGCCGAAGCGCGCAAACAGGGCATCCCCGAAGCGTGGCTGGAAGCGGCAAAACGCTCGCCCGTCTACAAGATGGCGATGGATTGGAAAGTGGCCCTGCCCCTGCATCCGGAATACCGCACCTTGCCCATGGTGTGGTACGTCCCCCCGCTTTCCCCGCTGCAAGCGGCCGCGGAAGCCGGCAAGATCGGGTGGGACGGCGAACTTCCCGACGTGCGTTCGATGCGCATCCCGGTGCACTATCTCGCCAACTTGTTGACGGCGGGCCAGGATGAACCGATCGTCACCGCCTTGGAACGCATGCTTGCAATGCGTTCCTACATGCGTTCGAAAACCATAGACGGGGTGATCAACGCCGATCTTGCGCAGCGCGTGGGGCTGAGCCCTCAAATGATCGAAGACATGTACAAAATCATGGCCCTCGCAAATTACGAAGACCGCTTCGTCGTGCCCTCAAGCCATCGCGAAATCGGCGAGGACGCCTATGACATGCGCGGATCGTGCGGGTTCTCCTTCGGCAACGGATGCTCCGGCGGCACGTCCGACGCCGATCTGTTCGGTGCCAAACGCACGCGCACGGTACACACTCCTCCTGAGTTGATCGAAAGCTGACAGACATGGCGAATGCGCTTAAAATCATTTCGCTTCTGGTGTCCTATCCGACGGCTGAATTGCTGAAGGCCGGGCCCCAATTGCACGCGGCGGTGGATGACGAAAAAACGATTGAGACGGAAGAAAAGGCATCCCTGGACGCCTTGATCGACGATCTGTGCGGCCATGATATCTATGACGCCGAGGAGCGCTATGTGCTTCTTTTCGATCGCACCCGCACGCTTTCGCTGCACCTGTTCGAGCATGTGCATGGGGAAAGCCGCGAACGCGGTCAGGCCATGGTCGACCTTGCCGATATGTATAAGGCAAAGGGCTTCGCCATCAGCGCCAAAGAACTGCCCGACTACCTGCCCTTGTTCCTTGAGTATCTTTCAACCCGGCCGCCTGAGGACGTGCACGACCTTTTGGGCCGCACGGTGCATATCATTTCGGCCCTGCGCGTGCGCTTGCAGAAGCGTCACTCGATTTACGCCAACGCCTTTTTAGTACTCGAAACGATCGCGGACGCCCAGGCCGACGCCGCGGCGCTCGCGGAGATTCTCAAGGCACCGGAAGACGACCCCAACGACCTTCAAGCCCTCGACAAAATCTGGGAAGAAGAAGCCGTCGCCTTTGGCGCGGACGCACAGTGCAATTCGTGCGCCCAGGAGCCGTTGGCGATGGAAACGCGGACGGCGGATTGTTCGGCGCGCCGACAGAACGTTTGAGGAGAACAGGCCCATGGCCGAAACGATCAACACGATTGTCTTTGGATATTACCCTTACGTCGCGCTTGTCGTCCTGGCGCTTGGCTCCATCATCCGCTTCGACCATGCGCCTTACACCTGGAAATCCGGTTCCAGCCAGCTTTTGCGGCGCAAGCAACTGGTCATCGGTTCGGTATTGTTCCACGTTGGCGTGCTGGCGATCTTTGCCGGCCATTTCGTCGGTCTGCTGACCCCGCTGGCCTTTTGGGACATGCTGGGGGTCACGCACACGTTCAAGCAGATGACGGCCATTATCGTCGGGGGAATTGCCGGAACGATGGGCATCGTCGGCGCAACCTTGTTGATTCACAGGCGCTTTTTCGATGCCCGCGTGCGCGCCGCTTCCAGCTTTGCCGATAACATGATCATCTTGCTTTTGTGGGTGCAACTGGCCCTGGGGCTCTCCACCATCAGCGTTTCATTGCAGAATTTGGATGGGCGCGAAATGGTCCAATTGATGGACTGGGCGCAGGGTATTTTCACCTTGAATCCGAACGCCGCCAGCTTCGTCGCACACGTCAGTCCGATCTTCAAGGCGCATATCGCCCTCGGCCTGACCATTCTGCTCCTGTTTCCGTTCACCCGGCTTGTGCATATGTTGAGCGCGCCGATCCGCTATATGTGGCGTCAGGGCTATCAGATCGTGCGCACGCGCGGCCGCGCTTACGCAAAATAAAGGGGAAACCGTGGCAGCATCGTTAAACCCGCACGGCAGCGTTCTGCCGACAGGGAAAGTCAAAGTGCAGGCCCCGCCGTCGCAGAACCGAGAGGCTCCCATCCGCGTCAATGGTGTGGAAATCACCCTTGAGGCCATCGGTACCGAAGTTCAACATCATCCGGCGGATACGCCCGACGAAGCGTTCGGTGAAGCAGCTCGGGCTTTGGTGGTGCGGGAACTCTTGCTTCAAGAAGCCGCGGCAAGCAGCCTTAGCGTGGTGCGCGAAACGCTTCGCGATGGGTGTCGCGAAACACACGAGGATGCCACCATTCGCACCCTCATCGAAACGCAGATAAGCACGCCGCGTGCCGATACCGCTTCATGTCAGCGTTACTATGACGCCAATGCGCAGCGCTTTTGCACCGAGCCCCTCTATGAAGCGCGGCATATTCTTCTTGCGGCACCCCCTTCCGATCAAGCGGCACGCACACAAGCCAAGAACGAGGCCGAAGCGCTCATCGCACAGCTTCGCGCCGATCCTTCACGGTTTGCGGAATTGGCGCGGGTTCACTCTGCATGTCCCTCACGCGAGGTAGGGGGAAATCTTGGACAATTGGGGAAAGGTTCGAGCGTGGCGGAATTCGAGACGTTTTTGTTCTCACTCGAAGAAGGACAATTGTCGCCCGTCCCCGTGGCGACGCCTTTCGGTTATCATGTTTTGCAACTGGAGCGGATCATCCCCGGACATCAACAGCCCTTTGAAGCGGTCCACGAACGCATTGCCGCCTGGCTGGAAGCTTCAAGCTGGAGCCAAGCGGTTTCGCACTACATCGCCCTGCTTGCTCAAAAAGCGGAGATCCACGGCATAGAATGGAAAACGCGCCCCGCCAACATGTAATCAGCGCCCGCCCCGAACAACATCTCCCCGCACAACATCCCCCCCGAACAACACCCCTATGCGTTCCCGGGCGCAATGCTCATCAGACGTAACTTGAGCTGCTGGGCGTTCAGGCCCGTGAGGGGCAACCCTGCAAATTTCAACATTTGCTGTTCCAGACGACCGAACAGGCGGCGGTAAGCGTTGCGGCGCTCACCTTCACCACCGGACGTCGCATCAGGGTCGGAGAACCCCCAATGCACGTGGACGGGATCTGAAAACCAGATCGGAAACGGACCGTTTTTCAGCTTGTCGTCAAGCGTCACCACGACGTCCAGACGCGGCGCATTGGGATTAACGAATTCGTTCCAATTTTTGGCGCGCAAGTCTTTGGTATCGTACCCGGCCTGCTGAAGGGTCTCGGCAGCGTAGGCGCTGATTTGCGTGCCGGGGTTCCGCCCGGCGCTAAAGCCTTGAAAGGCCCCGCGTCCCACACGCGCCAGCAAGGCTTCCGCCATGACCGAACGGCCCGCGTTGTTTTCGCACGCAAATAAAACGTTTAGAGGTTCAGCATCCAACAGGTCCTGCTCCTCGACCCACGTTTTTTCCGAAAGGGGCTACTTCGTATTGTCCACATTTTCCCCCAGCGCCGCTTGCGCCGCCGCCAACCGTGCGACGGGTACACGGTAGGGCGAACACGACACATAGTCGAGTCCCGCATCGTGGAAAAAGGAAACGGACGCCGGGTCGCCGCCATGTTCACCGCACACGCCAATTTTCAGTCCGGGACGGCTGGCGCGTCCGCGCTCGATGCCGATCTTGACCAGTTCGCCAACCCCTTCGCGATCCAAACTGACGAAAGGATCGCGTTCGATCACGCCCTTATCACGATAAATCTGCAAAAATGGGGCGGCGTCGTCGCGCGACATGCCAAATGTCGTTTGCGTCAAATCGTTGGTGCCGAAGCTGAAGAATTCAGCATCCTGCGCGATTTCACCTGCACACAACGCCGCACGGGGCAATTCGATCATGGTGCCGATGCTATAGGCAATTTCAACCCCGCGTGCGGCCAGAACTTCGTCGGCCGTTTGACGCACCCGCGCCTTCAAGGTTTGAATTTCCTGACGCAGCGCCACCAGGGGAATCATCACTTCGGGGTAAACGCCTTCGCCTTGGGCTTTGATGTCGGCGGCGGCCTCGAAAATGGCGCGCACCTGCATTTCATAGATTTCGGGATATGTCACCGCCAAACGGCAACCACGATGTCCCAGCATGGGGTTGATTTCATGCAAATCATGCAGACGCCGGGTGATATCTTGCGCCGTTACCCCCAACGCATCGGCAACTTTTTCAATGTCGCGCGGCTGGCTGGGCAGAAATTCATGCAACGGCGGATCCAGCAACCGGATCGTCACCGGCAAGCCCTTCATGATGGTGAACAGTTCGAAAAAATCCTGCCGCTGATAAGGCAGAAGCTTCGCCAGAGCGGCACGGCGCGTCTCTTCGTCCCGGGCGAGGATCATTTCACGCATGTGAATGATCCGCTCGGGATCGAAAAACATGTGCTCGGTACGCGCCAGACCGATGCCGTCGGCCCCGAAGTTGCGCGCCACCTTGGCATCGGTGGGCGTTTCGGCGTTGGCGCGCACACCGAGACGGCGAATTTCATCCACCCACGTCATCAGATGTTCGAAATCGTCACCGAGTTTCGGTTCAACCGTCGCGACTTCGCCTTTCATCACTTCACCGGTAGATCCGTCGAGAGTCACGATGTCGCCTTCTTGCAACACCTCGCCCAAGGCACTCAAGGTTTTGGTCTTGATGTCGATTTTAATGCTGCCCGCACCGGACACGCACGGCTTGCCCATGCCGCGCGCCACCACCGCCGCATGAGACGTCATACCGCCGCGGGTGGTGAGAATGCCCCTGGCGCAGTGCATGCCGCCGATATCCTCAGGTGAAGTCTCCATGCGCGCCAGAATCACGGAAATCCCACGCGCGGCCAAGTCCTCCGCCACATCGGCGCTGAACACCAGTTGTCCGGACGCCGCCCCCGGTGAAGCCGGCAAACCCGTTCCCAGAATTTCGCGCGACGCATCTGGATCGAGTCCCGGATGGAGCAACTGGTCCAAATGGCCCGGATCGACACGACGCACGGCTTCGGACTTGTCGATCAGGCCTTCGTCCACCATATCGACGGCGATCTTCAAGGCCGCTTTGGTGGTGCGTTTGCCGCCGCGGGTCTGCAAAATCCAAAGCTTGCCCTGCTGGATGGTGAATTCCATATCCTGCATGTCTTTATAATGGCGTTCCAGGGCATGGCGGGTGGCATCCAACTCGGCATACAACGATGGCATGCCTTCTTCCAGGCTGGGCAGGTCGCCCCCTACCTGTTGCTTTTCCGCAATGGACAGGGGCTGCGGTGTGCGAATACCCGCCACCACGTCCTCACCTTGAGCGTTCAAAAGATATTCGCCGTAAAACACGTTTTCACCGTTGGACGGGTTGCGCGTAAAGCACACGCCGGTGGCGCTATCATCGCCCATATTGCCAAAGACCATGGCTTGAACGTTCACCGCCGTCCCCCAATCTTCGGGAATATCGTGCAGCCTGCGATAGGTCTGCGCGCGCTTGTTGGTCCAGCTTTTGAATACCGCGCCGATGGCGGCCCATAACTGGCTTTTGGCCTCCATGGGAAACGCGCTGCCGGTTTGCTCTTCAGCCACGTGGATGTATTTCGGCACCAGACATTTCCAGTCCTCGGCACTTAAATCCGTATCCAGATTAAGGTTACGATCCAGCTTGTAATCTTCGAGCAGGTCTTCAAAATAATAATGGTCAACCCCCAATACCACGTCGGAAAACATCTGGATAAACCGTCGAAAACTGTCATAGGCAAAGCGCGCATCGCCGGTGGCGCGCGCAAGCACTTCAACCGTCTCAAAATTGAGCCCGAGATTGAGCACCGTATCCATCATGCCAGGCATGGAAGCGCGCGCACCGGAACGCACCGATAACAACAAAACATCTTTACCGCCGCTACCGAACGTCGCTTCCATGAGGGTTTCAATGCGCGCCAGGGCCGCATCAAGCTGGGCGGGCAGATCGCCCGGATAGCCCCCATCGAATTCCGTAAAATGCGCGCAGACTTCCGTAGTAATGGTGAAGCCCGGCGGCACGGCCAGACCGAGCGCGCTCATTTCGTGAAGATTGGCACCCTTGCCACCCAACAGGTCGCGCATCTGCGCGTTTCCGTCGGCATCGCCAGCACCAAATGAATAGACCCATTTGTCCATCGTGGAACAATCCTTCATTATTGAACTCAACCTTCGATTTTTGAAAAATCGGCGATTTTACCCGTCACCGACAGAATTTGTGACAAAAGCCGCAAGCGGTTTTCACGCACCTTTGCCTTATCGGCATTCACCATGACCGCATCGAAAAAAGCATCCAGCGGTTTGCGTAGCTGCGCCAGAGCGGCCATGGCCTTTTCGAATTTCTCATCTTTCACAAGCTCGCCACTCCGCGTTCCAGCGCTTTCCAGTGCATGAAACAAAGCGTGCTCTTCGTCTTGTTCAAACAATTCAGAAGCCACCACGCCGTCATAGAATACGGCGTCTTTCTTTTCTTCGATGCGCAAGATATTGGCGGCGCGTTTATGCGCGGCCAACAGGTTCGCCCCATCGTCGGACCCCATCAGGTTCCCTAAAGCCTCGACCCGCATCAACAAACGCACCAGATCGTCTTCGCCGCCCAGCGCAAACACGGCGTCAATAAGATCATGGCGAACACCCTCGGCCTTCAAGTGCACCTTCAGACGTTCGGCGAAAAATTCCAGAAGGTCTTTGCCCACTTTTTCGCCACCGGCGGTTTTGAAAACCTCAAGTAATGGCAAACGCAGTTTGTTTTCAACAATCAAACGGATCACGCCCAGCGCCGCGCGGCGCAAGGCAAACGGGTCTTTCGAGCCGGTGGGCTTTTCGTCGATGGTCCAAAAGCCCACTAAAGTGTCGATCTTGTCCGCCAGCGCCACCGCCACCGAAACCGGGGCACTGGGGCAGGCGTCGCCCGGACCCAAGGGCGAATAGTGTTCGGCGATGGCGTTGGCGACGTCCGCGTCCTCACCATCGTGCAGGGCGTAATAGCGGCCCATGACGCCTTGAAGTTCGGGAAATTCGCCAACCATGCCGGTGACCAGATCGGCCTTGGCAAGACGTGCGGCGGAACGCACCTTGTCCTTGTTCGCACCGCGAATGTAGGTGCACAGATCGGCGGCCAAGGCCTGCACACGATCCATTTTTTCATCCACCGTGCCCAGTTTGGCGTGAAAGACGATGTCCTTGAGGTGCGGCGCCCGCGAGGCCAGCGTCATCTGGCAGTCCTGATCCCAGAAAAACTTCGCATCGGCCAGACGGGCGCGCAGCACCCGTTCGTTGCCCGCAACAATGGCCGCGCCGCCATCGGACGCCACCTGATTGGCCACCACGATGAACTTCGCCGCCAGTGTCCCGTCGGCATTCAATAG
>VAPM010544693.1_pt1 | contig 13484 bp, 4 predicted proteins | sample 3395091 | NCBI WGS metagenome assembly VAPM01 (sample SAMN08290445, study PRJNA428436) | hydrothermal vent metagenome | isolation source: Deep-sea hydrothermal vent chimney 3 | place: Pacific Ocean: Juan De Fuca Ridge | reverse complement strand
TATTATGATTATGTTATTGCTCGGGCTCGAGAATTTGCTAAGATCTATGGTTTTAGTTCAATTAAAACTCCGATTTTAGAGACTTATGATTTATATAAAAAGTCTACTAGAAAAAATACTGGTCATGAATTTTATTCAGTATTAGGTGGAAAAAATGAAAAAATTACTCTGCGGCCAGAAATTACTCAAGGAGTGGTACGAGCTTATGTTGCTAGTGATTTAAATGAACAAAATTCAGCTGCTCGTTTATTCTCATTGGGACCGATTTTTCGTTATGATAAATTACAAACTGGACACTATCGAGAATCTACTCAATTAAATTTGGAGATTATTGGTGATGATAAACCCCTCTCTGAGGCTTTACTAATTGCCTTGGCTAATAGTTTTTTTGCCGAATTAGGAATCAAAGTCCAGGTGCAAATCAACAGTATTGGACAAGCCGATTGTCAACGAGAATATTGTAATAAATTATTAAACTTCTATAAAGAGCGAGGACGACGTTCCAAACTATGTCGTTCTTGTAAGAATAACTTAAATAAAAATTGTTTAGGACTGTTAGATTGTCAGGAAGAATCTTGTCTTCAACTTCATGAAGAGGCTCCTCAGATTGTTGACCATTTATCAGCAGAGGGACGAGAACATTTTACCAAGACTCTCGAATTTTTAGATGAACTTAATGTCAATTATAATTTTAACCCTTATTTAGTACGGGGTTTAAATTATTATAATGATACGGTTTTTGAATTCTGGCCACTAAATAATGAGGGCGTGCCTGCGGGGCGCTTAGCGTTAGCTGGTGGTGGTCGTTATGATTCTGCAATTGAAGATTTTGGTGGTTTAGCAACTCCAGCAGTGGGTCTTGCTATTGGTTTAGAAAGAACAATTGCTAAAATCAAAGATAAAGCGAACTTGATTAATAAGTATGAAGATGATATAATATTTATCGCTCAATTAGGTAATCAGGCGCGAATTAAAGCTTTTCAATTATTTATTGATTTACGACAAGCAGGCTTTAAAGTCCGACAATCCTTAACTTCGGATAGTTTAAGAAATCAATTAGAAGAGGCGGTAGCTATGCAGGCCAAGACGAGCTTAATTTTAGGAAAGAAAGAAATTATGGATGGCACTATCTTGCTCCGTGATATGGACTCGGGAACACAGGAAACGATAGTTTACAAAAAGATTAAGGAACACTTGAATAAAAAAAATAAATTAGTTGAAAAAAAAATTAATAATAGAAAGGGGGGCGGACTATATGGCAGACTTTAAAAGAAAACCAGGTGAAAGTTTTGAGAGTTTTTTACGGAAATTTAAGAAAGGACTCAAAAATAGTAAACGTTTAGAGAAAGCACGCTCTAAACAACATTTGAAACCAAAAAAGACTAAACACCTTCAGAAAAAACAAGCTCTAATTGGTCTTGATTTACAGAAGAAGAATGAATATTTACGTAAAATTGGTAAATTACCAGAAGGCACGATGCGTTCTTAAAACTTCATTTTTATTTGTGAGAATCTAAAAAATCACTTTTACCGAAGTGATTTTTTATTTCTTAATACCAGGAATAAATTTTCTGATATTTTCTAAAGTTGATTTTTTGGCAAATTGTTTAATGTGGTCACGAGCTCGTTTAGTTTTAACAAATTTCAACCAATCCCGATTTGGATAAGGACGATTCTTTTCGGTGACAATTTCAACAAAGTCACCGTTTTTCAGTTTTTGATCTAGACTACCAAACTTATCATTAATAATTGCTCCGGCGGCTTTATTCCCGATATTAGTATGAACCGCATAAGCAAAATCAATTGGCGTGGCATGTTCGGGAAGTTCAAAAACATCGCCACGCGGTGAAAAAACAAAGATGCGATCTTGAAAAATATTTAATTTTATTTTTTTAACTAATTCATTAGTATTACTGATTTCTTTTTGAATATCGAGAATTTCTTCTACCCAGCCTGGAGTTTTATAAGATTCTGAACCTTTTTGAATTTTATAATACCAGTGAGCCGCTAAACCATAAATACTTTCTTCATGCATTTCTTGGGTTCTAATTTGAAATTCGGTCGCCTTGCCTTCTGGTCCAAAAACAGTGGTATGGAGTGAACGATAGCCATTAGGTTTAGGAACGGCAATATAATCTTTAAAACGATTTGGCCAAGGTTTCCAGAGAGTATGAATAACTCCTAAACTTTTATAGCAATCATCAATTGTGGGGACAATTAAACGCAGGGCAAAAACATCATAGATTTCGTTAAACTTTCGTTCTTTTTTTTGCATCTTTAGATAAATACTGTAGAGATGTTTGAAACGAACCTCAATAGTGTATTGAATCCCTGCTTCCATTAATTTTGGATTTAAAATGCTTTTGACTTTTTGAAAGAAACGATTTCTTTCTACTTTTTTTTCTACCTCATATTTATACTCTAGTTCCTGATATTCTTCGGGATAAAGGAACTTAAAACAAATATCTTCCATCTGCCATTTTAGACGACTAATACCAAGTAGACTGGCGATGGGCACATAAATTTCTAAAGTTTCTTGGGCAATCCTTTTTTGTTTTTCAGGAGGAAGACTCTCTAAGGTTCGGAGATTATTTAAGCGATCACAGAATTTAATAAAAATTACCCGGAGATCGCTGGACATTGCCAGAAACATTTTCTTTAAATTTTCTCGATAGCGTTCTACACCGCGATATTTTATTTTACCTAATTTAGTAATTCCCTCCACTAGCATAGCAATATCAGGACCAAAAAGTATTTTAATGTCTTCTAAAGTACGATCAGTATCTTCAGGAACATCATGAAGTAGCCCAGCAGCGACAGTTGCTAAATCCGCTTTGATTTCCGTTAAAATATAAGCAGTGTGTAGAGGGTGTTGGATATAAGATTCACCACTTTGTCGTTTTTGATTAGCATGGGCAACTGAGGCAAATTCAAAAGCCAATGACAAGACCGTGGTATCTTCTCCAGGATGGTTTTCTTTAAATTTTTGTATTATTCTCTCAATCGTCATAGGTTGGGTTGATAATTTTTTGTTTATTTTATCTTATTTTTAATCTTTTTCTTTTTTATTTTTAATTTTCTATGATATAATAAGATTAATATATTATATCATATTGAAACTTAATTTAAAATTTTTATTACTTATCAAAGATGATTAAAAGATTGAAATTAATTATCCCTTTCCTTAGTTTCCTGGGAATAATATTCATCAGTAATTTTGTATTAGCAGCAAGTTTTGGAATTAATATTGTTAATAATGGTCTTGCCGGATCATTAACGATGACTGACCCCCGAATTTTAATTGGTCGAATTATTCAAATTGCTCTAAGTTTCCTAGGAGTAATTGCCGTTTCCATTATTATTTATGCTGGTTTTTTATGGATGACTTCTAATGGTGATGAAGAAAAAATAACTAGTGCTAAAAAAATTCTTAAAAATGCTATTATTGGTTTAGTAATTATTTTAAGTTCTTGGGCGATTGCTACTTTTATTATTAGCAGATTAGCCGCAGCGATGATTGGTGTAAATGTTCCAGTGCCAGGGCCTCCGACAGGACCGGGATTTAATAATCCGGGGATTGGCGTTATTGGTGCTTGTACAATTCAGAATACTTATCCGACAAATGGTCAACAAAATGTTCCACGGAACACCTCACTTATTATTAGTTTCAAGAATAAAGTTAAGTTAGATACAGTTTGTGTTGATAGTTCTGGAAGTAGTTGTGCGTGTTCCAACACTTCTAGTTGTGACCAAATTAACCCGGCGGCGGTTAGACTTTATACCCAAGATTTAGGCGATGCTTGTTCAAAAATATCTTGTCCAAAAGTTAATACTAATAATACTGACATTTCTGTTCAAGTTTCTAGCGATCATCAAACTTTGTTATTAATCCCTCGTCAATATCTTGGTCGTTCTAATGGTGATACCCCGTACACTGTTAAATTTACAAATGTTATTCGGAAAGTAGATAATTCTTCGATGTTTGCTACTTGCTCAACAAACTATGCTGCTTGGAATTTTACCGTTAGTAATAAACTAGATTTAGTACCCCCGATAGTTGTTCCTAATGGCATTTTTCCGCCACCAGATAATGCTCGAGATATTATTAATCAAACCAGTCCGGCCCAAGCGGCCCATGGTCAGATTATTGTTCAAGCTCGTCCCAATATTTATAGTCCAGCTAAAGTTTTATCGGTGACCGCAGAAAACACTGCTACTCCAAGTACGGCCCGAGTTTTGCTAGATTATCAAGGATCAATTACTGAGTTTAAAATTTCCGTTTCCGCCACCGCTCCCAATCAGGCACAATTGTTTGATGTTCACAATAATCCTCTCGGTGTTGCTAGTTTTAATTCTTCGGGACAGGCCGTCTTCAAAGGATTTATGACCTTTATTGCTCCGCAACATCCAGCCGGCAGTTTATGGGATATTAAAATTAGTCCGGAGAAATTAGCCGATAATTTAACTATTAATTCGCTAGTCTATACTTTTGCTAGTTCTAGTTTAAATAATAATATTTTAGTTCCTAATAATTTTAGTAATAATCAATTAGCATCAAATATTGAAGCTAAAATTAGTGGTAATTCTGCTATTAATGTTAGTTTGAATGGTTCAACTGTAAATCTCAGTGCTAAAGTCCAGGGGCTTAGTGGTAATAATATTGCGGTCAGTACGAGTAATTCGCCAGCCATTCAAATTATTCCACTGACCGGAGGACGTGATCGGAAAGTTACTAACCAATTTCAAGATAAACCCGATCAACCTTTAAATACTGTTATTCAAATTAATTTTAATAAAGCTATTAATCCTCTCACAATTTCTGGACCAGCTGAAAAAGTTGTTAAATATATTAAAGTTGTTAATGCTAATGCTTCTAGTAGTTCAGCAGGGGCGGTTTGCAGTAATAATGCCCAATGTCAGTCTTATAAATGTTCTAATAATACTTGTGTTGGTAATTATTTAGATGGTAATTTCATGGTTAGTAATGCTTACCACACTGTAGAATTTACCTCTAATCAAGAGTGCGGTATTAATGCTTGTGGTGAAAAAATTTATTGTTTACCTTCTAATAGTCATTTAACTGTTAAATTAACGGCGGCTGATCTTCAGGCTTGTACCAGTGATAAGAGTTGTTGGGCTGATGGATCATTTCGAACTTGTTCTGCTAGCTCACTCGCCTATTCCACTTGTCAAAACTCCTCAGGTCAGAACTATCCCGCCGCTGATGCCACTAAATTAGATGGGGTGCTTAGTGCTTCGCTCAATTCTTTAGATGGTAATCGTGACGGAGTCGCCAATGGGCCAATCTCTTTCTATAATGACAACTATACTGCTAGTTCAACTGTTAATTTAGCACAAAAAGATAACTATCAGTGGTCATTCTATATTAGTGATAAACTTAATTTAAATCCGCCAATTATTAGTAATATTAGTCCAATCCAAGGACAGAAAAAATTAAAACTGACCGTTCCTGTTAATATTACTTTTAATAAATTAATGATGAAAAGCACTCTTCAATCGGGAGCGGTAAAAGTAATTAATAAAAATTCAAAGACTGAACACCACCTCATTAATCTTTATAGTCTTTCGCCTAGTCCCCTGGGTTATTGGTTGAGTGCTCAGAATAAAGATTTACCACCTTATGATGGTTTTCCCGATATTACCCAAGCGACGATTTTCCATTCCCCTTTAAAAGCGTCGGCGACTTTTCAGGCTCAAGTTGGTTCTGGCGTGAAGGATATTTATCAGAATTGTTATAAACCTAGTGCGGGCCCTTCTTGTGCAGCAACCAGTGGTACTCCTTCTTGTTGTTTTGGAAGTCCAACCAAAACCTTGGGAACGAACGGCAATTGTCAATAAATTATTAAATAATTAGGAAAATTAGAAATAAGATAATAGAAAACATAATAAAAATTTAAACTTTGTGATTAGAAAAATTATTAAAAATTTATTAGTATTTAGTCTATTAATTGGTGGACTCTTTGTTGCTAATTTTGTATTTGCACAAGGGCTTGGTTTGAATGCTGTTAATAATGGTTTAGGTGGATCATTAACTAGTGTTGATCCGCGAATTTTATTAGGTCGAATTGTGAATATTGCTTTAGGATTTTTAGGAGTAATCGCTGTGGGTTTTATTGCTTATGCTGGGTTTATTTGGTTAACTTCTAATGGTAATGAAGAAAAAATAGAAACGGCAAAGAAAATCTTAAAAAATGGAATTATTGGTTTAGTTATTATTTTGGCTTCTTGGGGGATTGCCACCTTTTTAATCTCTAAATTGGGTGGGGCGATGAATGGTGGTAATGGTGGAAATAATGGGAATGGTAATGGCAACGGCTTTGGTACTTGTGTTGGTACTGATTGTACTGGCGGTGGCGGCGGAGGTGTTCCTAATAATTGTGCTACTAATCCTAACCCAAATTGTCAGGCTAGTAGTGGTCATCCCGTAATTCAAATAATTAGTCCCGCTGGTGGATTTTGCACTAATAATTTAGATAAATCTTGCTCTACTAATAGCCAGTGTTCTTCAGGAAGCTGTAATTTAGTAACTCCCAATGGCACAGTTGATAATTTTATTACTATTTCTGGGCAAAATTTTGGGACTTATTCAGCCACGAGTAGCAAAGTTGTTTTTGTTGGACAAGGAAAGCCAGTTCTTGCTAATCAAGTTAATAATTTAAATCCAGCCTGTGTTAATTCTTGGAAGACAAATCAAATAATTATTGCGGTTCCTAAAGGAGCAACTACTGGTCCTCTTAAAGTTATTAATCAAAATGGTTCTTCTGACTTAAGTAATGATTCTTATGGTCCGAAAATTCCAGATTTTCAAGTAAATAAAATTCTGCGTCCTGGTTTATGTCAACTTAGTCCTAGCCAAGGAACCCTGAGTTCCTCGGTGGGATATTTAGGAGTTAATTTACATTCAGCTTCGGCTTATTTCGGTAATTATCAGAATAATATTCAAGCTTTGCAATCTTCTTTTCTAAGCCCTGCTGGTTTAACTGGTAGTTCAACAATTCCTAATATTAAAACGGGAATTTCCAGTAGCTTTGTACAAACCAAAATTAATGGTTCATTAGAAAAAAGTAATTATTTACTATTTACTAAACAAGCCGAACCAGGGTCAGGGGCCTTTATTTCAAGTTTCTCCCCGACTACTGGCAATACTGGTCAATATATCACCATTCAAGGCAGTGGTTTCGGTCAGCAACGGGGTAAAACTCAAGTTTATTTTGGAAAAGTAGAAGCTAGTTATAATTTTCCAACAGTTTGTTTAAATTCTGTTTGGACTAATAATCAGATTATTGTAAAAGTTCCTACTGGTCTAGCCAATGGTTCTTATCCCATTAGTATTAATTTAGGTAAAGATATTATTAATACTAATATTTTAAATCCTCGTGCTTTTAAATTTGATAAAAATTCAGCGCTACAAACTAGTTTATGTAAAATAGATCCTCAAAATGGTCCCGTGGGCACTCCAGTGACTCTTTGGGGAGAATATTTTGGGGCCGTTAATAGTAATGGTTTGGTCAAGTTCAACCCTAATGAAAATGCGACCGGAACTATTCAGCAAAGTGGCCAGGCTGATTTAATTAAAACTAAAGTCCCCAATAAAGCCCTAACGGGTCCTGTGAAAGTTGTAAAAAATAGTGCTTGGGGCAATACTCTTAATTTTAATATCGGCTCCTGTACGATTAATAGTGATTGTAGTGGTACTCAAGTTTGTTGTGCTCAAAATACTTATCAACATGGTCGTTGTGTTAATACTTTGCAAGATTGTTTGATTAATATTCCGACTTCAGTTTTTGAATGGAGTTTTAATACTGGTTTTGGAATTATCTCTCCGCCGCCACCACCACCACCGTCTGATCCTTGTACTGCTTTTACTAATTTAAATGCCTGTCAAGCGAATACTGGTTGTTGTTTTGATGCTGCTGCTACTGGTGGAGCGAAATGTCGGTCTGGCGGCCAAATTACTGGTTCCAACGACAAAGGTTATTGTGCTTATTATAATTGTTCTTCGACTAATCCTACCCAATGTGCTAGCAGCACTCCAGTTAAAAAAGGAAATTATAAAACTCTTGATGTTTGTAATAATCGTTGTCCTGTTCAACCAGCCTGTGGTAGTTTTACTACCTTAAATGATTGTCAGGCAGATACTCGTTGTTGTTTTGATTCGCAAGCTACTGGCGGAGCAAAATGTCGGTCTGGTAATCAGATAATTGATAGCGCAGTCTCTGTTAATAATGGTTATTGTGCTTATTATAGTTGTAAATTACCACCACCTGCTACTAATTCTGACTTATGTGCTACTTCTACGCCATCAGCAACTGGGACTTATAGTAATGTTAGTTCTTGTCTACTAAAATGTAATAGCACGAGTACTTCGTCAACTATAGTCCGACCGAAAATTGTTTCCACTTCTCCTAAACATTTAGCTGTTAATGTTTGCCGGAATACTCTAGTGAAAATTAATTTTAATCAGCGTTTAGATAGTTCTAGTTATGCGCAGAATTTCTTATTATTAGAAGCTAAAGATTATAAAAATGGAGTTTGTCCATCAGGAACTTTTCTAGTTACTAATAATTCTTTAATTAGTGAATTAAATTCAGACCCACAAACTTGGTGGCAAAAGGTAGAACAACGATTTCGTCGAACTTTAGCATTTTTAACTGGTAATTTATCTAGTTCAGTATTTGCTGCCGGTCCAAATTCTAATAGTCTTTATTGTTCTATCCCGGGGATGGTTTATAACGAAAATCATGGTCAAAATAGCTCTTTAGTTTTCAGACCAAAGAAAATATTGGATCCAACAGCCACTTATTATGTAGTAGTTAAAGGTGATGAAAGCTTAAATAATAAAACGGGCATTTTGAATTTTAAAGATATTGGTTTTGTGGGTCCTGGTTATTTTAACCCCACCACAGCTACTTATATTTCAGGAAAATTAATTAGATTTAATAATAATTACTACGCTAATTCTCAAATTATTAAGTTTTCTACCTTATCAGCCCAAGGACCAATGAATGGAATTTGTGCAGTGAATCATGTTACTCTTACCCCTTCTTCCTATTTATTTAATACTACTAATAACGCTTTACAGTCTCAAGAAAATGATGCTAATGCCGCTCTTAGTAATTCCAGCTTTGATACGGTTGCCGATAGTGATAAAGTTTTTACCGCGACTGCTTATAGTATTGATAAACAAATTCTCCAACCAGTTATTGGTTATAACTGGACTTGGAAATTTTCTTTGGATAATACTGTGCCTCGTATTGCGACAATAAGCTCGGTCCCTAATTTACCCGCTAATGAAGTTTTTGTACGAGCTAATCCAGGAATAACTGATGCCCAAACCAAACTCACGGCGACAGTTGATATGAATAATTTTATTAGTCCAAAATGTACCAGTGATTGCAATACTTATTCGGGTGGGAATGGTTTTAATACTTCCGCCAATATTTATGTTTTTATTTGTAATAATCCTTGGCCACCAGTTAATTTAGTTAGTGGAACTTGGGCTCCTTGGACGGATACTTCTCAAGGCACTAACTCCGCTAATTATAATTATCAATTCTATTATTGTCGGGACCAGGGTTCTTCGGGGACTAGTGATAATTTACCAGCTTTAAATAGTCAGCCCCTAACTTTGGGACGATCAGCAACCTTAGTTTGTAGTTCTAACCACCAAACTTGTCAAACAGTCGGTGAGGCTTGTGGTTCAAACAATAGCAATGGGCAACAAACTGGAATTTGTACTTGGGGGCTTCTCAAACAATCTTATTTTTTCCGGGCTCCAATTCTTAGTGGGGCGACAATTACTAATGCTAGCGACCAATTAACTGGGGGGCTAATTAAACTTAATTGGCAATCTAATGCCAATAAAGTTTATTCTTATAAAATTTATTATTCATCACCTAGTCAAGGAGCTACTAGTTCTCAAGAGGTCTTGGCCACTAAAGTTTGTCAACTGGGAGTAAAAACTAATAATTGTCAGACTAGTATTGGTGGTTTAAGTAATGGAGTATCCTATAACTTTCAGATTAGTGTTATTTCGACTGACAAGACAGAAAGTGCTTTATCGCCAGTAGTCACTGCCATTCCAAGCGATCAAACACCTCCGAGTGTGCCAACTAATTTACAGGCCATAATCAGTCCTACTTCGACTATTAAATTTTCTTGGGCAACTAGTACTAATGGCGTGAGTTTTTATCGTTTATATCATGGAATTATTTCTGGAAAATATGGCGAATCTTTCGATTCCCAAGCTTCTAGTACGAGTCTCAGTTTGCCAACTAATAAATTCTCTCTGGGTAATAATTATTTTACAGTTTCCGCCTTTGATAGTTCCCATAACGAAAGTATTCAGAGTGGGGAATTAACTTGTGTAATGTCGCTAGATTCTGCTTATCCGAGCTCAACAGTTTGGACAAAATTAAAGTGTACTCCCTAGTTTTAGAATATAAAATGTTTTGGTATTTTTAAATATTTATATATGATTAACAAAAATAAAAAATTTTTACTCTTTACTATAATTTTAGTTTTTGTTTTTTTATTTAGTTGGCGACAGTATTCTCGAGCTCAATCTGCCAGTATTATTGCTAGCCCCGACGCTATTGCGGTACGAATTATTCCCAATCCTAATCACTATAGTATTGATCGTTGGTATGCCAATCAAGGTTTCCAGGGGTCGCCCCAATCTCTAGTTGTGGATGGTTATCAAGCTATTCGTGATGGTCGCACGGTTTATGTTAATGCGGCCAATGTTAATCCGACTACCAAAACCATTTATACCAATATTTATTTAATTTCCTATAATCAGAATCCCGCCCCTAAGACAGTTGATATTTTAGGGCAAATTATTTCCCATTGGAAATTTAATAATAATCTATCTTCTAATATTCTTAATGCTCCGGCGACTTGTTCTATCTCCACTTTCAATTGTACTAGTAATTCAGATTGTTCTTCCGGCCAGTATTGTGCTACTAGTGGAGCTGCTTCCAGTACTTGTATACTAAAAACCCCTAAGGATTGTTTAAGTGATGCTGACTGTTCAACGGGTTTCTTCTGTAATAGTTTAAAATCTCAAGTTACTCGTGATGTCCGACGAGTTGGTCTTCTAACTGAACTTAAAATTGCCTTGAATAATTTTAAATTAACAAATCAGCATTATCCTCTTTTGTCAGCTGGTACTTATTTACCCCATAATTCCGTTTCTCTTTGGCCCAGCTGGTCAAAAGTTCTTCTCTCTGATTTAGCGGTTTCTCCGAGCTTAGTTGATCCTATTAATCATCTCGGGGCTTGTACTGGTTATAATTCCAGTACTTGTTGGAACCCTCAAACAAAAAAGTTTTTTTCTAATCCCAGCAATTCTACTCTAATTTTACCACGTGGGAGTTATGCTTTTGCTTATGCCTCCAATGGCACTGGTTCTGATTATAATTTATGTGCCAGCTTAGAAACTAAAGCCTTAAATTATAATTTTTATCCACTTAATCCTCAAGGTTCAGCGTGTGTGATTGACACTGGAATTATTTCTGGGGGAACAAGTTCTAATATTCCACCAGTGTTAGTTAATAAATTTTTAACTGGTCAAACTGGTCAAGAATTTAATGGCTTTATTCAAGTTCAAGATGCTAATCACGATCCATTATCATGGTCGCTTAGTCCCGTAACTACTAATTGGACGGGTTGGAATAGTGCTGGCCAAAAGAATCATTGGCCAATTTTGAAGAATACTAGTAGTCTTAATCAAAAAAATGTTTTTGCAGAGACGGCTGGAAACGCTGGAGCTTATCAGATGCTCTTAACTGTTAAAGATGGTCGTGGGGGAACTTTATCAACCGTTACACCCATCACTATTTTAAGTTCATCATTAATTATCACTGCCAGTAATGGAGAATATGTTCTAGATTCTAATCTACCATTTAGTTATCATTTTTCTATTTCTGGAAGAGCTTTAAAATCTGTACCACGGTATACTACTAGTTCTCAGCCAAATACTTATTACGTTTCTCAATTAACTGGTCCAGCTGGATTTAATCTTTTGTCTAGTTTAACGAGAACTATTAGTTCAACAGGAAATTATCATTATCAGATTACTTATCAGGCAAAACAATTACCAATTAGTAAATTATCATCAGGGGCAAATTTCACTTATCGAATCCGAGTTACTGATGCTGATGGCAATTCCGTTACCAAAGATTTTAGTCTAAAAATTATTCCTAGTCATTTAGGTTTAAATATTAATTGCTCAACAATAACCCGTATTAGTAATGTCTATAATTGCTCATTTCCTCTGATTAATAAAGTTACTTATTCTGCCAGTGGTTTGCCCGCTGGATTAAGTATTAGTGATTCCGGTCTTACTGGGACTCCAACTGTGGCGGGCAGTTTTCCAATTACAATTCAGGCGACAAATCAATATAAAGCTCAAGCTGTTTATCGTTTTAAATTAACAGTAAATACTTATTGTGGTGACGGACGAAAAGAAGCTCCAAATTCTGAAGGTTCTGGTGGCTTTAATAATGATGGTAATGAATCTTGTGATGGTCTGAGCGGAATTACTGCCAATCCCACTTTGAGTAATGTTCACCTACAATATGCTTGTCAGACTGGTGTCGGCGCTCAAACCCCTTATCCTATTTTAACCAATGACCAATGTATTTTTTCTTCACCGTTACAAGGTGGCGGTTATTGTGGTGACGGCTATTGCCAGGCCTTGAGTGCTAGCAATAAGTCTTTGGAGACTTGTAATAGTTGTGCCCAAGATTGTGGAGCATGCGCTGATAATCCTGAAGCTGTAATTATTACTGGAACGGTGAATAGTTATGCTTATTATGCTCATCCGAGCAAAACTCTTCCTGGAGTTAAAATAGTAGTTGGCGGCCAGGGAAATATTATTACGCAAACTACTACTGATTCGCAAGGGAAGTATTCATTGACGATTCCTCCTGTCAGTCCTTCTTATTCTGGCTCTTACACGGCAACTGCTTCTTTATATGGTTATGACAACACTATCCAAAGTTTTGATCCCCGACTTAGCAAAATTATTAATTTTATTATGTCTACCCCGAGTTACCAGGGAACTAATAAGATTAGTTTAACTTGGGGTGCTTCGCCTCGAGATTTAGATTCTCATTTAACTTTTGGTACTAGCTACCATGTTTGGTATCAAAATCATAATGTTGCTTCTTCTAGTCTTGATATTGATGTTCAGAGTGGTTATGGTCCAGAGAATATTAGAATTCAAAAATATATTGCTAATAATTATAAATATGATGTTTTTAATTATTCCGCTTGTGGCGGTTATGGTTCTTCCGAGATACCTTTCGGGACTACGACAGTTACTATTTATGATAGTCATAACGGGATTACTAAAGTTTATCATGCTAATCCGACTCAAACTAGTTGTTATTGGCACGTCTTCGGTTTAGATAGTCAGGGTAATATAACTACTATTAATACTTATAATAATACAGGAC
>VAPM010443505.1_pt1 | contig 13539 bp, 10 predicted proteins | sample 3395091 | NCBI WGS metagenome assembly VAPM01 (sample SAMN08290445, study PRJNA428436) | hydrothermal vent metagenome | isolation source: Deep-sea hydrothermal vent chimney 3 | place: Pacific Ocean: Juan De Fuca Ridge | reverse complement strand
TACACTTTTACTGAAGTCGCGAACGGCAGGTATTGGCCTGCTGATGCCTGATCCCAAACTGTGTGGCCCTGTGGCGCGCGCCGCCGGCATGCATGACGATGCACGCAGTACAGACAAGACCTTTACCGCGCTGGGCTTCACAGCAGCCAGCCGAAAAGACGGCGATGCCTTCGCTCGCCTGCATCTTCGTCTTGACGAAATCACGCACAGCCTGATGCTCATTGAAGCTGCGGGGACTATCGCACTGCCTGTAGCGACCACTATCGGAGATGTATCCGGGACCGGTGAATCGGTGGTGGAAACACCTCGTGGGCCGGCCCGCCTGCAACTGACGCTGGAGAGGGGTCAGGTTACCGCGGCACAACTGGAAACACCGTCCACGTCGCATCTCGGTCTGATCGAACCGCTGATTGAACAGCAGGAACTGGGAGACGCCCTGGTCGCGGTTGGCTCCCTGGATCTGTCTCCCTGGGAGGTGCGGCAATGACCACAGTACTTTTGCTGCTGTGCCTGGCACTCGGCGCCTACCTGGTTGCCGTACTCGAAGACTGGACCGCAAGCGGACGTTTCCATCTGGCCGCACCCGCTTTTTCCGCCCTCGCCCTGCTGGGGCGTGAATCGATTGTAGCGCGCAAACCTGACCGGCTTTTCTTTGAGGTCGCCCCGGTTCTGCTGCTGATCTCGGCAGTACTCGCGGCAGCGATCATACCGTTGACACCGGACCTGATTATCACCGATCTTGCGACCGGCGCCTTATTCATCAATGCCGCGCTGGTCTACGTACTGGTCGCCCTGCTGATGGCCGGCTGGGGACCGGACGGTGCCTACGCCATGATCGGTGGCTGGCGCTTCCTGGGGCAGTTGATCGCCTATGCCATGCTTATCGTTATGCCGATCACCGCCGTCGTCATGCGCGCCGAGTCGTTACTGACCACGCAGATTGTTGTCTCCCAGGCTGGCTTGTGGAACATCGTGTATCAGCCATTGGGGTTTGTGCTGTTTTTTATCGCCGCCATGGCACTGGCATTTCTGCCGCCGTTTGACCTGCCCACGGCAAAAGGCGAACTGGCCGGTGGTGTGGAAGCGGAATATACCGGCACACGACTGGCGATATTCCGGCTGGGACGGCTGGCGCTGATTATCACCCTGGCTGCAGCCACTGTCATTTTCTACCTCGGTGGCTGGCAGGGTCCCTGGCTGCCGCCCTGGGCGTGGAGCGCCATCAAGATACTCGCCGTCACGGCAGGCATGTTACTGGTCGGGCGCATGATGCCGTGCATCCGTGAGGCGCACCTGCTGGTCTGGTGCTGGAAGCTGGGCATACCCCTGGCGCTGTTAAATATCTTCCTCGTCGGTGTCCTCGTACTGGTGTTCCCGTCATGACCGCGCAAATGTTCTTTATCGGTTTCTTTGGCCTGGCCGCCGTATGGTTCGGGGTTGTCGTGTTCCGTACCTTTTCGATGGTGCGTTCCGCACTGGCGCTTTTGTTTTCGCAGACCGCCCTTGGCGTCATGTTCCTGAGCATGCAGGCGGAGTTCCTGGGTGTCCTGCAAATCATGATGATGGCGACCGAAATGAGCATCATGGCGATTTTCATGGTGATGTTCATGATGGACCCGGGCGGACTCGGGGAGATGGATATGACACACCAGAAACGCCTGTCGCTGGGCGCCGGCCTTGTTTCCTTCGTGGGCGCCGTGGCGGTTGCCGTGTTTGTCGACTGGGGACCTGTGGCCAGTGTTGCACCGGATGCCGCACAACAGACCGTTGATCTCGGCCTTGAACTACTGGGACGTTCCATGCTGATTTTTGAAACCGCCGGCATCACCATTCTTACCGCGATGATTGCCGCCACCGCAGTGGCTATACAGCCCTACGGGACAAAAGAGAGTGACAAATCATGAGCGTTGAACTTCTCCTCGCCCTCATAACCGGTGCCGCCCTGTTCGGTGTCGGAATCTATGGCGCCCTGTCGCAGACCAATCTGGTGATGATCATGATGGGGATAGAACTGATCCTCGCCGGGGCCATGGTCAACCTGGTGGCATTCTGGCGTTACCTGCACCCGGATAACCCGGCCGGACAAATGTTTGTACTGATTATCATGACCGTGATGGCGATTGAAATGGCGGTGGGCTTCGGTGTCGCCATTGCCCGCTTCCGTGCCAAAGGCTCGGTAGAAATGGAAGAAGCGGTGGAGTTGAAAGGATGAACCTGATCGCCATAGCCATACTTGCACCATTCTCCATGATGCTACTGATCCTGTTGCTGCGACGCTTACCCGCAGCATTGGCGCTGGTGGGTGCGGCAGTCGGTCTGCTCGCCAGCATCGGGTTACTGACCAATGCCTTTAATGGCATGACCGGCGAGCTGATCCTGCCCGGCCTGCCGGAACTTCCGCTACGCCTGGTTGCCACGCCACTCACCGCCTTGCTTTCAACACTGGTTGCAGTGATCAGTAGCCTGGTGCTGGTCTATGCGACAGGCTATATGAAGCAGGACGGTGAAAAGATCCGCTTCTTCGCCACGATGCTGCTGTTTATCTCCGCCATGCAAACCCTGGTGCTCGCCGGCGACTGGGTTTTGCTGCTCGCCGCCTGGGAACTCATCGGCCTGAGCAGTTACCTGCTGATCGGCTTCTGGTACCAGCGACCGGGTGTCCGGGCCGCCGCCACACGCGCCTTTCTGGTGACCCGTAGTGCAGACCTGGGGCTTTATATCGCAGTGTTTATCCTCATCGCCAATGCCGGCAGCAGCGATATTGCAACCACCCTGAACACCGGTGGCAATGCAGCGGTGGCAGCCGGACTGTTATTGCTGATCGCCGCCATGGGCAAGTCTGCGCAGACGCCCTTGCACGACTGGTTACAACGCGCCATGGCCGGCCCCACACCGGTATCGGCACTGTTGCACTCGGCCACCCTGGTGGCAGCCGGCGCTATTCTATTGATCCGCACGGCACCGATGTTGCCCGCGCAGACACTCCTGGTTATCGGTATCGTCGGTGGTATCACCACGGTCGTAACCGGTATGATCGCGCTGGGTGAGCGTGACCTCAAACGTCTGCTTGCCGCTTCAACCTCCAGTCAGTACGGCCTGATGCTGGTGGCCGTAGGTGCCGGTGTACCGCTGGCAGCACTGCTGCACCTGATCGCTCATGCCGCCATCAAGAGTTCCCTGTTCCTCGGCGCCGGCGTGTTCCAGCACAGCCGTGAAAGCACGATGCTGACCGAACTGGAAGGCGTTGGACGTGACCGGCCGCGCATCTTTACGGGGTTCGCACTGGCGGCACTGGCGCTGGCCGGCATCCCGCCGCTGAGCGGTTTCTTTTCCAAGGACGCCATCATTGCCGCTTCGCTGGCTTCACCGAATGCAGGGATGCTGGCAACTTTCGCACTGGCCGGAACCCTGCTAACAGGTGCCTATATGGCGCGGGCGTTACACATTCTGTGGCGTGGTGAACGACAGCAGCGCGACATCGCAGGACTGGGCTGGATGGGTGCAGGACTGGCTGTGCTGGTCACGCTGGCCGTTATCCTGGGCGTCGCTTTCCCGTCCATCGAAACCTTGCTGCACGGGTCAATGCCCGAAAGCCGCCTCGCGCAAATCCTCGGACTAAGCGCTGCGCTGGCGGGCCTGACGTTGGGCTGGTTTGTCCCGGTACGGCGTTTGCTGGGGCCGCTACTGCCCTGGGCGCATCAAGGTTTTGCCATCGCAGGCGGTTTTGATACCTGGGTGGTGCGTCCCGCTTTCGCCATTGCCCGGAGCTGCGAACGACTGGAACGTGGCCTGTATGCCGGCGTACTGGCGGTGGGACAACTCGGACTCACTCTTGGCCAGGTTGTACGCCGCAGTGATGACAAAGGCATCGACGGCCTGATCTTTTCTCTGGTACGGGGCACCGTCGAACTCGGCGGCCGTGCCCGCACCTTGCAGAGCGGCCTGATTCATCGCGAAATGGCGATCACTGTTGTGGGAACTGCACTGATCCTCGCCGCCCTGTTGCTGGCTCTACTGCTTTACTGATTAAGGAGACGACCGAGTGCTACCCATTGTGTCCATCACCCTGTTCCTTCCGCTCCTCGGGGCGCTGCTCGTCATGACCTTGCGCAAAGCGCATGCACCGGTCGTGCATGCTATCGGTATCGCCACCAGCGGACTGACACTCGCGGGCGCCCTGTTGATGTGGTCACGCGGCGTCAACGAAACCGGTTTTGCGCAACTCGAACAGGTTGACTGGATGCCGGCCATCGGGGCGGCCTACCGGGTGGGTGTGGACGGCATCAGTCTGCCACTGGTCCTGCTCAGTGCCCTGCTGTTCTTCCTGACGTTTATTTATTCCGCCAAGGTCCGTGAACGGCCGCATGCCTATGTGGTACTGATGCTGCTGCTGGAGACAGCCGCCATCGGAACCTTCACTGCACTGGACGCCATCCTGTTCTACGTGTTCTTTGAAATCTCACTGGTGTCCATGTACTTCATGATCGCCGGCTGGGGGCACGAAGATCGTCAACGTGCCGCCATGATGTTCTTCATCTACACCCTGCTGGGCAGTTTGCCGTTGCTGCTCGCGATTCTCGGGCTGTACCTGGGCAGCGACCCACACACCTTCGACATGCGTGTCTGGATCGAAAACCCGCCGCTAAGTGGAACGGCCGCCATGCTGGCGCTGGTGGCCATGCTGTTTACCTTCGCCGTTAAAATACCGGTCTTTCCCTTCCACACCTGGTTGCCGGCCGCGCATGTTCAGGCGCCTGCCGCCGGCAGCGTTATCCTTGCCGGTGTCATGCTGAAATTCGGCACCTATGGACTGGTGCGTTTTGCCTTGCAGATGACGCCGGATGCCTTCCGGGAGGCCGGCATCGTTATCCTGGTATTCGGTGTCATCGCTGCGCTCTATGGTGCCTTCGCCGCATTGGCACAGAGTGATCTCAAACGCCTGATCGCCTATACCTCGGTCAATCACATGGGGTATATCGTGGTCGGTGTCGCGATTGCCGCGCTGGCGATTGATCCCAGCATACGCGCCACAGCACTGGACGGATCTGTCCTGCAAATGGTCAGTCATGGACTGGTCACGGGTGCCCTGTTCTTCCTGGTTGGCATGTTGCAGGACCGTGCCCACACGCGCGAAATGGATCAGTTCGGTGGCCTGCTTAAAACCGTACCCCTGCTTGGCTGGTCGTTTGTCCTGGCCGCTTTTGCTTCGCTGGGCCTGCCGGGGCTGGCGCACTTCCCGGCCGAGTTCCAGATCTTCCTGGCGACGCTGCGCGTTGAACCTGCCGCCATCATCGTTATCCTCGGCATCGTCATTACGGCCGGCCTGTACCTGAGAGCCATTGGCAAGGTGTTTCTTGGCGAGCCACGTGAACAGTGGGCCGGCATGCACGATCTGAATACGCGTGAAGTGCTCGCGCTGGGCCCGCTGCTGGTACTGATTATCGTCGTGGGCATCGTACCCGCCTGGGTACTGGATATGATTCACAAAACCACCGCATCGTTGCAGTTGTTCTAATGGCCGATGATCTTGCTCTACTGATTCCCGAGATCATTGTGCTGCTGACCATCGTCTTTGCGCTGGTGGCCGAAATGTTGCGTCTGCCCCGTCTTGCACTGACGGTCACCCTGGCCGGCCTGCTGCTTGCCACCGCTATGACCTTGCCGCTGCTGGGTTCAGACACCAGTATCTTCAGCGGTACCTACCGTATTGATACCTTGAGCATCTGGGCCAAACTTATTCTGTTGCCTGCCACAGCACTGTCAATTCTGCTGGCGCGTGCGGAACTCGGTGGCAGTGAGCGGGAAGGTACGGTCTATGTCCTGGTCAGTCTGGTCACACTGGGGTCACTGGTGCTGGCCAGTGCCGGGGATACCATGCTGCTGGTGCTGGGTATATTACTCTCCGGCCTGGGTTCGTTTGCCCTGGTGGCCTGGCTGCGCGACGATGCCGCCACCGAAGCCGCCATGAAGTTTTTTGTATTCGCCTCGGTGACTGGTGCCATCATGATCTTTGGTCTCAGTTACTGGTTCGGCGGTACCGGCTCGACGTTGCTCAGCGAGTTGTCCCGTCTCGATACCATGCCGGTGGTCGCTGCCGTTGGCCTGATTGCCGTCATCGTCGGGCTGGGTTACAAGGCCTCGCTGGTCCCGTTTCATTTCTGGGCGCCGGATGCCTACGAAGGCGCGCCCGTGTCCATCGCTGCTTATATGTCAGTCGTTCCCAAGATTGGCGCTATCTTCGCGCTGGCGCAGGTCGTCCGTGATTTACCCATGAACACGGGCTGGCCCCTGGTGATTGCGGTGCTCTCTGTCCTGACCATGACCTACGGTTATCTGGCTGCACTGGTACAAAGTAATGTCGTGCGATTGCTGGCCTATTCCTCCGTGGCACAGGCCGGCTATTTTCTGCTCGGCATCGTTGCCGTGGGGACAAGCCCGCTCGCCCTTGAATCCATTATCGTGTTTTCCGCCGCCTATGCGGCCATGAACCTGGGGGCTTTTGCCATCGTGATGTGTACCGGTCGAACGCTCGATGCTTTCTCTGACATCGGACGCAAGAAAGTACTCAGGGGCGTTGCGATGGTGGTGTTTCTGCTTTCACTGGCCGGCATCCCCCCACTGGCCGGCTTTGTCGGAAAGTTTTTATTGTTTGGCGCATCGATCGATGCCGGCTTCCTCTGGCTGACCGTGGTGGCTATTCTCAACAGTGTGTTATCACTGGCCGTCTATCTGCGTGTTGTGATACCGATGTACCGGCAACGCAGTGACCGCAACGAACCCGGTTTGGCATCACTCCCGGCACCGGCACCACTGGTCAGACTGGTGTGGATTATTACATTGATACTTACACTGGGTATCGGACTGGCGGCTCAGGGGCTGCTTGGACCGCTTGCCTGAGCAATCATGGATAAACTGCCACCTGTTTCCAGCTCTCGCGAAGTTGCCGACCATGCACCCGGCAAGCCCGGTATTCCACCAACCTGGAGTGGCGGGCGTAAAAACGCTGTAGGCTGTTCGCTGGGTCCATCACGTCTGTGGTTTACCCTCGGCCGGGGCATTATCAATGAGGTCTACTATCCACGTGTCGATCTGCCCCAGATACGCGACCTCGGCTTTATCATTGCAGACGGTGCTGGTTTCTGGGTAGAAGTAAAACGTCTGGATGAGTACACCATCAGTCAGCCCGAGCCGGGCATACCCGCCTATACCCTGGTACATCAACACCCGCGCTTTACACTGACACTGCGCATCACACCGGACCCGCAACGCGATGTACTGCTGATCGAATGCCGTCTGCAGGGAGATGAATCGCTGCGACCCTATGTGTTGCTGGCACCCCGCCTGGGCGGAACCGGTAAAAATAACCAGGCCGAGGTCGGGCGCTATCGGGGCCGCCGTGTGCTGTGGGCAGAACAGGGGCCGTTCGGTCTGGCGCTGGCGGCGGTGGACATCAGGCAGCGTGATGCCTGGCAGGAACTCAGTGTCGGTTTTGTCGGCAGCAGCGACGGCTGGCAGGACTTCAATCGCAACGGTGCCATGCACTGGCGCTACCGGCAGGCCGGTCCCGGTAATGTCGCGCTGACCGGTGGCCTGCCCCGTTACTCGGTGCTGGCACTGGGCTTTGCCAGCAGTCGGGAATCAGCCGCCACTGTGGCACTGTCCGCCCTGCCAAGATCCTTCGACAGTCCCTGGCAACAACAGATCAAGGACTGGCACAACTGGCATTTGAACTGCGGCTTGCGCTGCGCACTGGAACTGGACCTGCCCAAAGCTCTGCTCGATGAACTGAAAATCTCGGCCATGGTGCTGCGTACCCATCAAGACCAGATATTCACCGGTGCCATGATCGCCAGTCTCAGCATTCCCTGGGGCGAAACGCGCAACGAACGCGGCGGTTACCACCTGGTCTGGCCGCGCGACCTGGTGGAAAGTGCAGGTGCGTTGATGATGCTGGGTGCGGACGACAAGGCGCGTGAAATCCTGCGCTACCTCATCGCCACCCAGCTCGATGACGGTCACTGGTACCAGAACCAGTGGCTGGGAGGAAAACCCTACTGGCAAGGCACCCAACTCGATGAGGCCGCCTTCCCGGTATTGCTGGCGGCGGAGCTGGCGGCACGTGGCGCACTGGACGGTATCGAGGTCAGCGACATGGTATCCCGTGCCCTCACCTTCATCGGGCATAACGGTCCCGCCTCCGACCAGGATCGCTGGGAGGAAAACGCAGGCGTCAACACTTTCACCCTGGCGATTTGTATTGCCGCGCTGGTCAGCGGTGCTGATTTCCTGAATGACCCGGACCGTGAAACCGCGCTGGCCATCGCCGACTTCTGGAACAGCCGGATTGAATCGTGGACGGCCGTGTACGACACCGCACTGGCAAAACAACATGGCGTTGCCGGCTATTACATTCGAACCGCACCGCCGAAAGCGATTATGGACGAGGAAGCAGTCAGCGAACAATTACCCATCAAAAACCGGCTGCAGGACCCCGGGCTGTCCGCTGCAGAACAGGTCAGCACTGACTTCCTGCAGCTGGTACGTTTCGGGTTGCGTCGCGCCAACGACCCATTGATCGAAGACAGCGTTCAGATCGTCGACGCCCTGCTCAGGGTAGAAACCCCGAACGGGCCGGCCTGGTACCGCTACAATGGAGACGGTTACGGTGAACACCACGATGGTTCTGCATTCAATGGCACCGGCCATGGTCGTCCCTGGCCACTGCTCACCGGAGAGCGCGGCCACTACGAATTACTGGCCGGTAACGATCCCCTGCCCTACCTCGGCGCTATGGCTGCGATGGCGGGACGCGGCGGCATGCTACCGGAGCAGGTCTGGGATGCCGACCCCATCCCCGAACGACGATTGTACCCCGGTCGTGCGACAGGATCGGCAATGCCACTGGTGTGGGCCCATGCTGAATTTATCAAACTGGCACACTCCCGCGCTGCAGGCCACCCTGTGGATCGGCTCGACACGGTCTGGCAACGCTACGCGGGGCAGCGTCCAAAGGCCAGCCTCGCGGTGTGGACACCCAGGGCACCTATCGACACAATTTTCCACGGCGAGTCCCTGTGCATCTGCCTGCCCCAGCCTGCCACGATTCATTTTCGGATTGGCGACGCACAGGATACCGATAAGATACAGACGACACCTGCGGGGCTTGGCCTGCACAGAACCACACTGGCTGTTGAGACACTCGGCATTGGTGAATCACTGCACTTCACCATCGATGCAGGTACGCTAGATGGTGCAACAGGCGGCAGTTACAGGATCGAAATTATAGAAACCTGAATGAGGCTTGCAGCCTGCTCAGCGGATACGGCTACTCTTGCGTTACCAGTACGCGGCGACCAACTGCCACACCGAGCAGTGCACCTGACAGCAGCAGGGATGCGGTAAGCCAGAACGGTGCCTCAATCGCGATACCGTACAGCCACCCGGCCGCAGCTGAACCGAGCCCCTGGCCCAGGCTGGCCGCAGCGGTCTGCTTACCAAGTGCTGCTCCCTGTGCCGTACCGGCGTCCAGTGACACCCGGTACGCCAGCATCGGGATGAGAATCCCCGAACCGGCAGCAAACAGGCCGACCAGTACCATGACCCAATTCATATCAGCTGCAGCGGGCAACAACCCTACTCCTGCAGCCATGATGAGAAATGCCGGCGTGACGATGAACCGAAAACCTACACGCCGGGCCAGTGGCGAAAAAACCAGCACCTGTACAGCCACCATGACCAGGCTGCACTCCATGAATATCAGGCCGATCTGTAATGGATCAAGTCCCAGCACCTGCTTGCCCTGCAAGGCTATTGCCACTTCGAAACCACCCAGCCCGAACATACCCAACAGCGCAAGCAACAGTAATATATTGACTGATCCAGCACTGTGAGCTTCCTGATGTATCGTTGCTACGACGGGTGAAGGCCGGGTATCCGGAAGCCAGCGCCAGACCGCCAGCCAGATGACAGAGCCGGCGACGGCTGCAGTGAAGAACGGAGCCGAGAACGAGCCACTCACGGTGTCGCCTGTCTGCGCACCGATCGGAATAATGGTGAGCCACCCCCCCAGCAAAGGACCCACCATGAAACCCAGCGTCGTCGCTGCGGTCATCCAGGCAAAACGACGCGCGCGTGTCTCGCGTGAACTGGTGTCACTGACATACGCCAGGGTTACCGGTAGCACAGCGGAGACCAATGCTCCACTCAGGCCTCGAGCCAGATAGGCGAACCACAGATTTGTCACCAGACCGAAAGACGCCAGTGCCACCACGCAACCGCCCAGCCCCAACAGGATGATCGGCCGTCGCCCGATACGGTCCGAGACATGTCCCCACCACGGCGCGCACACGAACAGCGCAAGCATGTAGATGCCGGCGATCATGCCGGTATGCCATGCAATCGAAAAGCGCGCGCCATCACCCAGTACGTCTTCCAGCAGGAACGGCAACACGGGGAGCACAATGCCGTAACCGACGTACACCGTAAACACTGCCGCCATCAGCAGGAAAAACGGCAACGTCGTCAGTCGATCATCTCGCCTCATCGTCATCGTACACTTGTATCATCCGGCCAGCACAGAAGCCAGCGAAGATTTTACTCACCCCGAGCAGTGCACACCGACTGAATTCTAACCAGACCCATCTTGCCTGGTGCCGGAAAATCACACAGAACTATCGCCCGGCACCCCATCCTTTGTCGTAAACTGTGCACACCATGCTAAACACCATTGCCATACTGATTACCACCGCAGCGCTGCTCAGTTATATCAACCAGCGCTTCATCCGCCTGCCCGCCACTATTGGCCTGATGGTCATAGCACTGGGTATTTCAGTCGCGCTGGTATTACTCGGCGTGCTTGGCTGGCCAACACTGCACCGTCAGGCTGAAGTCTTTTTGCGCGGCATCGATTTCCATGAAACCCTGATGCAGGGCATGCTGAGCTTTCTCCTGTTTGCCGGTGCACTGCACGTCAACCTGTCCGACCTGCGCGACCAGAAATGGATCATTGCCCTGCTCGCCACGGCGGGTGTACTGGTATCCACTTTTCTGATTGGAGGCCTGACCTACTGGTTGATGCCTTTGCTGGGTTTGTCCCTGCCGTTTATTTATTGCCTGGTATTCGGTGCGCTGATCTCGCCAACTGACCCGATTGCCGTGCTGGGTATCATCAAGACAACCAACGCCCCCAAATCACTGGAAACCAAGATTACCGGCGAGTCCCTGTTTAACGATGGAGTGGGTGTTGTGATATTTCTGGTGCTGGCAGGTATTGCAGCCGGTAACCAGCCTTTCACTGCCGGCAGCATAGCCTGGATGCTTTTAACCGAAGCGGTGGGTGGCATCACATTTGGCCTGGTCATCGGTGGCATCAGCTATTTCATGTTGCGCAGCATCAATCACTACTCGGTTGAAGTCTTAATCACACTGGCACTGGTCACAGGAGGTTATGCACTGGCATCGGCCCTGCACCTGTCCGGACCCATCGCCATGGTAGTGGCCGGTCTGTTGATCGGTAATCATGGCCGTCGTTCGGCGATGTCTGAAATCACCCGCTTACACATTGATACATTCTGGGAGCTGGTGGACGAACTGTTGAACGCTGTACTGTTTTTACTGATCGGGCTGGAGGTATTAATACTGAACTTTGAAACCAGTTATTTTCAGGCTGCACTGATCCTGATTCCGGCAGTACTGCTGGCCCGGTTCATCAGCGTCAGTGTGCCGGTACTCCTGTTGCGCAAAATACGCACATTCAGTCCCGGCGTCATTCCTATCATGACCTGGGGAGGACTGCGTGGCGGTATTTCAGTCGCCCTGGCGCTATCATTGCCACTGGGACCGGAACGTGAGGTAATCCTGGCAGTCACTTACCTGATTGTGGTGTTTTCCATCACGGTTCAGGGATTAACGATTGGCCGTGTCATCCGCCACTGGACCCGCTAAACAGCTTTAGTCACAGGGACAGAAAAGTGCCCGATATTGTACAAACCCTGCTTGCAGAGTATGGCCTGCTTATCATCCTTGCCGCCATCGCGCTGGAAGGTTTAGGCATCCCTGCCCCGGGTCAAAGTCTGCTTGTCGCAGGTGCCTTGCTGAGTGCCCATGGCGAATTCGATATCCGCCTGTTCCTGGCATTGACCTGGATTGCCGCATTGGCCGGCAGCATGCTCGGGTACATGGTCGGCAGATTCGGTGGCAGAAAACTGCTGCTCCGGTTACCGCTCAACCCCTCACGTATTGAACGCATGGAGGCTTTCTGTCAACGCTACGGTGCGCTTCTCGTTATCGCGTCGCGATTTATTGATGGTCCCCGGCAACTCACCGGTATTTTTGTCGGTAGTCTGAAGATGCCTGTCATTGTTTTTTCTCTGGCAACCGGTCTTGGCGCCGCGCTATGGGTAGGGGTCTGGGGACTCGGCAGCTACTACCTTGGCCAACATATGCACCTTATTGCAGAGGCTTTCGAGAACATTGCACCTTATACCTGGGTTGCAACAGGTGTATTGATTCTTGCGATATGCCTCTACCTGATTAGAAGACGCAATCACCGGAACCCCACATCCGGAAAGCGTTAGCACCATCCGGGGCCGGGTAACTGTGGAAATCAGACTGGATAATGCAGCCTGTGGTTAACCTGTGTCCTGGTGACAGGTGTTATAAACAAAAAGCCGTTAAACACCTGAACCGGATCTATTCTGATTCAAATCCACATTCCGTCTTGCGAATGAAAGCTTATCGACTATATCTTTAAGAAGATGATGGGCTATAGCACAACTGAAACCAACCGGATTACTGCGACAACGACCGGCGTACCCGTCATCGGCATCGATGTCGGCTCGACCACGGTCAAGTGCACGGTCGTCGATCCGGCCACGCTGACCATCCGCTGGTCACGCTATCAGCGCCACGAAACCCGCCAGGCACAGATGCTGACGCAGATGCTCGAAGCAGCCGAAGCGGAATTCCCCGAGCTGACGCAGGGCATGGGCCAGGCCTTCATCACCGGCTCCGGCGCCGGGCCACTGGCCGAGGCCGTCGGTGCGTGTTTCGTGCAGGAGGTCAACGCCGTCACCCTGGCGGTGGAACACCTCCACCCCGAGGTGCGCAGCGTCGTCGAGCTGGGCGGGCAGGACGCCAAGATCATCCTGTTCCAGGACGACCCGGTCAGCGGTGCACGCCGGGTGATCACCTCCATGAACGACAAGTGCGCCTCCGGTACCGGCGCGACGATCGATAAATGCCTGCTGAAGACCGGCTTGTCGCGCACGGCACTGACGGAACTGCACTTCGACCCGGAGCGCTTGCACCCGGTCGCCGCCAAGTGCGGGGTGTTCGCCGAGACCGACATCGTCAACCTGATCAAGGCCGGGGTGCCACCGGAGGAAGTGATGAACTCGCTGGCCGACGCCATTGTGATGCAAAACCTGTCGGTACTGACCCGCGGCAACACCCTGCAGGCGCAGGTGCTGCTGCTGGGCGGGCCGAACGCCTACCTGCCGTTTCTGCAGGCGGCCTGGCGCCTGCGTATCCCGCAGACCT
>VAPM010509798.1_pt1 | contig 13541 bp, 12 predicted proteins | sample 3395091 | NCBI WGS metagenome assembly VAPM01 (sample SAMN08290445, study PRJNA428436) | hydrothermal vent metagenome | isolation source: Deep-sea hydrothermal vent chimney 3 | place: Pacific Ocean: Juan De Fuca Ridge | reverse complement strand
GATTCTGAAAAATATAAGGAAACCAATGCCAGAAGGGGTCAATCAGATGATTGTAAATTTCCCGTGGATATTCTAAAAGTGAATAGAAATGAGAATGAATTAACAATTAGTATTTCCAGACCTAAGAGTTGTAAAGTTAAATATGAATTTATCTGGGATGGAATCATATTGGAATCATATCCTATGATGGCCAATATTTTCATCAAAGCCGTATCAGATAATTGTACAGGCCAAAGAGATATGCTAACAGAAGATATTATTATTGATTTGGAAAAAGCATTTAAAAATACACCTAAATCAACGCTAAAAGATATAAATTTTTTCATCAAAGACGCTTGCTCTTTAAAAGATGTTCAGTGTCTGGAAGATTGTAATGTTGCGGTATCTAATTCAGATTAGCTTTATCAATTTGCAATCAAGCTCAAGCAGAAATTCGGAATTGACCGAATTTCTGCTTTTGTCTATTAATAAGTAATCAGATAGAAGTTGGATAAAAAACCTATTCAGGCAGAGGATATAGTTGCTGGCTGTATAAAAAAATCGGAAAAACATCAAGAGCTACTATACAAGAAATATTTTGGATATGTAATGTCTATTTGTCAGAGTTATTCGACTGATCGTAGCATCGTAATGGAAATCATCAATGATTGTTTTATGAAGGTATTTGATTCCATCAATAGATATGACCATCATCAACCTTTCAAAGGATGGTTAAGGCGTATTGCGATCAATACTGCTATTGATTATTATAGGAAAAATCAAAAGCATATGAACCATCTAGATATAATGGAAACTACATCGGAATCACCTGCAACAGCTATGGTTGACCAATTGACTGTTGATGACATCTATAAACTCATCAATCAGTTACCCAATGTCCTGAAAATGGTTTTTACTCTCTATGAGGTTGAGGGGTACAGCCACCAGGAAATTGCCAGATCATTGGCAATTTCAGAAAGTTCATCCAGAACCTATCTAATGAGGGCTAAGAATAAGCTCAGGGAATTAGTAAAAAGACACTTTAACTAAAGCGATGAAAGAACAATTCGATCGTATTTTAGCTAAAAAAATAAAAAATAAGCTACTGAATCATACCGAACAGTATCAAACAGGAGCTTGGGAAAATTTTCTATCCAGAAAGAAAAAGCAGAAAAATAAAATTTTATTTTGGTATTTCTCTGGTATTGCAGCTTCCCTGTTGGTCGCTATTTCTATTGGTACCTTGCTGGTAGAAGATTCGATTGAACCTCATAAACCTCATAACAATTTGGTAGAAATGATTGAACCTTCTCCATATACTCAACCAAATAAAGCTGTTCCTGAAGATTCTTTGAGGGATCAGGATCAGAGTGAAATTGATAACCTTTCTGCGATTGTGCAATTGACAGATAGACATTCTAATTTGTCCAGAAGTAAGGAAAATCAACCCATCCAAAATTATAGTAAGACAATATCTCCACTGAATGCAACTAACGGGATAGCCGACGGCATGCATTCTTTAAATCCAATCTTGAGTATTCTTCTGATACCTGACCTTATAGCACCGTCAATTGAAATTCCTTTGGAGGAAAGGTATAATCCAACTTTTTCAGCCAACGAGATTGACATTAGCGAGAGAAAGACACCTGATAAAAAAACAAATACTTCTATAGGGTTCTTATTTTCCCCAGGTTATGGAATGAGCGAAATAGATAATCAAACAGTCACTTTAACAAATCTGGGTGGTGGAATATCTTTTGATATGCACATATCTTCTCAGGTGGCATTAAATACAGGAGTGATTTTCAACTCTCTCAATATGGCGAACGAAGAAGTATTGACTCCTACACCTCGAAGCAATATTATTGACCAGTCAAATAGGATGGAAACCAATCAGGTAAATATGGATATCCCTATCAATTTCAGATACTCCTTTCCGAACAAAAAAGAAAACTTTTTTGCAATGGTAGGTGTTTCTTCTTATTATACTTTTAATCAGCGTTCAGAACTGGCCACAACTACCATTAGAGAAATAGAAATTGTTAGGGAAGTTGGGAATGCAACTGAAGTAATTACTGTTACTGAATCTTTAATGGATTCTCAATCATTTCAAGATGAAGCGAATAAATTTTATCCACTTGGCACAATAAATATATCTGCTGGTTTTAGAGCTTTCATTTCAGATAACTTTGTTTATGAAATACAGCCATTTTATAAATATCCGCTAATTTCACTGACCAATAATGATGTAAAATCTCATATGGGAGGTATCACCTTAAGAATTTCTTTTTTACCTAGAAAATAGACTGTACTCCAAATCTAAATGTAATCAGATAAACTTATAGCTGCCATGGAGCTGTTAGGGTGTCTTCAATGAGTTATAATTTCCATTTTTTATAGTTGATTCATCCCTTTCATAAGCAGTTGTTTGTAAACAAAAAAAGCACTTACAAAATTGTAAGTGCTTTTTTAAAGTCGGGGTGGCAGGATTCGAACCTGCGACCCCCTGCTCCCAAAGCAGGTGCGCTAACCGGACTACGCTACACCCCGAAAATATTTTTATAGTGCGGAGAGAGGGGGATTCGAACCCCCGGTACCCTTTCAAGTACGCATGTTTAGCAAACATGTGGTTTCAGCCACTCACCCACCTCTCCGGCTGAAATTTTGCCCATTTTGAAAACGGAATGCAAATATAGCATTTCCACTTTCATTTTAGCAAATGGAATGTATAATTATTACTAAATTATTTGATCCTGCCATGATGACTTTTGGGGGTCACTATTAATTCATTCGCACCTGCCTACCGCAGGGTGTTGCTGTGTGTGAAGCAGGTGCTTCACGTAACTGTAAATAAGATGGTGGAATCGATCCATCAGAGTCTGCTTAGAGGAGTTAGCTCTAAACAACTGTTTTGATGTGTAAAAGGTAATTGGGGTATGAAGCGAAAGCAGCTTAGGTCAGCAAAACTGATCATGTGGATTGTCATTTTATTTGGCAATCTTTTTTATGCCCTGAGCATTTTCTCAATATCTCAAAAAATGGTCAATTATAGGACATACCCAAATTAAACATTTAACTTATTGCATTATTCTAAACAAATTGTTGAATTTTAAATATTGAAATTTTTACCTTCCATAAAATTGATAGTTAAGCAATAGCGAAAGGATTGAGAATAATATAACTAAACTTAAAAAAAATCGACGTCAATGACACTAATATTTCACAATGTAAACAAGCTCAAAGAAATTAAAGACTTGTTATCGCAACTTCCCGAAAAGTTATATACCGATCCAAAAGATATATTAAGTGAGGTCACCATAGGGCAACATTTCAGGCATATATTAGAGTTTTATATCTGCCTTGAAAAAGGATTAAATACAAGAACCGTCTGTTATGATGCAAGGGAAAGAAACATATTGATTGAAACTGATATTAATTTTGCAATTGAAAACATCAAAAGCATAATTGGTTTTCTCAAAGAATTAGGAGATGATTTTAAATTGGTGCTGAAAGCAAACTATTCCGATGGTATTGGTGAGCAAACCAACATTCAGTCCTCTCTTTTTAGAGAATTGGCATATGCCCTTGATCATACGGTGCATCATATGGCGATTGTGAAAATTGCTCTTTCGCAAGAAAAAAATATTTCATTTGTTGACAGTAATTTTGGTGTAGCTCCTTCAACAATCAGGTATCGCAAACAAAAATTTGGCGAATCTTAAAATAAAATTATAAAAATATGCGTAATGGATTTGCTATAGCCCTTGCATGGCCCGAAACACGCTGCAAACAAGCAGGGGCCTGGTACGACTCAATGCTAAATTATCTGGGGATCAATGACAATGGATTTTATAAAGTAGGTCATGCTGCCATAGTGCTGATAGATGACGAAACTGATAAATGTTCATATTTTGATTTTGGAAGATATCATGCGCCTCATGGATATGGGAGAGTAAGAAGTGAAATTACAGATCATGATTTGAAAATAAACACCAAAGCAAGAATTTCGGTTAATAAAACGAATATCCTTAATCTAGAGGAGATTCTTACAGAACTTTATCATAATAATTCCACTCATGGATTAGGAACTATATTTAGTGCTGTAACTAGAGTTAATGTTGGTAAAGCATTGAAAAGTGCTATTCGATTACAGAAAAAAGAGATCATTCCCTATGGCCCGTTTATTCCCAAAGGAACCAACTGTTCAAGGTTTGTAAATACCCTGGTAAAAGCAGGGAACCCCTCATATTCCATTAAATTGAAATTACAATTACCCCCAATGTTAACACCAACTCCATTATGGAATATAAAAGCTATTGGAGGTCAGATTATTAAAATTGATCCATCCTACTTTGAAAAGGAAATCGTCCCAAACAAACTGGAGTTAGAAATGATACCTGCATCATGATCAATTTCCCAGAGATATTGCCGGCACCAAAACTGCCAAAACATTTATCAACGAAAGTAATATGGCTTGCCGGTGAAGGAGCAGGGTCTTGGTTTTTAATTGAAACCCGAAAAGATAAAAATTATACAGTTACCAGATATTCACCTGAAGGAAAGATAGAGTGTGAAGGATTATTCTGTTTGGTAAAGGGAAATTTAGATTTAATAAAAGATTTTAAAATTTCATATCCATCTCATTGCGCAATGGTAACTTTACTTCAAGATGAATTGATTGTTACCTTGAAAAGAATATTGTTATAATAAAAAAGTTAAATTGTAATCATGCGAAAAATTGTAATACTCTCTGCCATCTTCACGGCCTATCTATTTGTACAATCGGTTGAGGAAAAAAGTGATTCTACCTTAGAAAACCCAGGAATAGTATTTTTTGAAGGCACTTGGGATGAGGCTGTTTCGCTGGCCGGGAAAGAAAATAAACTCATTTTTTTGGATGCTTATACGAGCTGGTGTGGGCCATGCAAAGCAATGCAAAAAAATATTTTTCCCGATGTAAAGGTTGGTGAATTTTTTAATGAAAAATTTATCAACGTGAAGATTAACATGGAAAAAGGAGAAGGAATTGCTTTGGCCAAGAAATACAATGTCCGAGCCTACCCCACTTTATTTTTTATCGATAGCCAAGAAACGCTTAAAATGTCTGCATTGGGCTATCACAATATTAGCCAATTGCTAAAATTGGGAGAGAAAGCGTTGAAATGAAATCATAAATAATAATAGAAGTAACCTCCTGCCGTTGGCGGGATAACAGTAGAACCATATTTAGAAATTCTATGGAGGTATTAAAACTATGAAGGCATCAGATCTATTTATTCGGGCATTAGAAAACGAAGGGGTTGAATACATCTTTGGAATCCCAGGAGAAGAAAACCTTGATTTCTTGGATTCTATGAAGGATTCTAAAATAAAATTGATACTTACCCGACATGAACAGGGGGCAGGATTTATGGCTGCTACTTATGGCCGATTAACTGGCAAGCCCGGCGTTTGTCTGGCTACATTGGGTCCGGGGGCAACAAACTTCACTACTCCTGCAGCCTACGCACAATTGGGTGCTATGCCTATGATGATGATAACTGGCCAAAAACCTATTAAAAAGTCCAAACAGGGTCGCTTTCAAATTGTAGATATTGTAGAATTGATGCGACCGATTACCAAGTACTCCAAACAAATCGTAAATGGCAACAATATTTCTGCTTTGGTGAGAGAGTCATTTCGTCTTGCCATGGAAGAACGACCTGGAGCGGTTCATTTGGAATTACCAGAAGATATTGCAGCGGAAGATTGTGATGATAGAATTTTTGATGTTGTAGGTTTTAAAAGACCCGATGCTGATGAACTATCGATTCGGGAGGCAGCTAAAATGATCGAAGCCGCAAAAATGCCATTGTTGCTAATTGGCGCTGGAGCAAACAGAAAAAGAACAAGCAAGGCCCTGACTAATTTTATTGAACAAACCGGCATTCCGTTTTTTAATACACAAATGGGAAAAGGCGTTGTGGATGAGCGGCACACCAAATTTATTGGAACAGCCGCACTGTCTGCCGACGATTTTTTGCATTGCGCCATCAATAGAGCCGATCTAATTTTGAATGTCGGACATGATGTAATAGAAAAACCGCCATTTTTTATGGAAGAAGGTGGTACTAAAGTAATTCATGTAAATTTCTTTCCGGCTCAGGTCGATGAGGTTTATTCCCCTCAACTAAATGTTATTGGAGATATTGCTATTTCCGTAAATAACATCACCTCGCTCGTTCAGGATAAAAGCAATTGGGATCTATCGTATTTTGAAAGAATCAAAAAAGAAGTCGATACGCATTTGGCAAAGTATTCGGCTGATAGCCGATTCCCTGTTTTACCCCAGCGATTGGTACAAATAATCAGAGAAGAATTACCAGATGACGGAATTGTGACTTTAGACAATGGCGTGTATAAAATCTGGTTTGCGCGAAATTATAAATGTTATCAATCCAATACTTTGTTGCTGGACAATGCCCTGGCCACAATGGGGGCAGGCTTGCCTTCTGCTTTGTGTGCAAAACTGATAAATCCTGATAAAAAAGTAATCTCAGTTTGCGGTGATGGTGGGTTTATGATGAATTCACAAGAATTAGAAACAGCGGTGAGGCTGGGGTTGAATGTAGTTGTTGTCATTCTCAACGACAGTTCGTATGGAATGATAAAATGGAAACAAGAGGGAATGGGATTCGAGAATTTTGGTTTGGATTATAAGAATCCTGATTTCGTAAAATATGCCGAAAGTTATGGTGCTATCGGACACCGACCAACGAGTGATGAAAACTTCAGGGAGATATTTGCAAATTGCCTCAATTCTGATGGGGTTCATGTGATTGATTTGGAAGTAGATTATTCATTGAATCACGTTATATTAAATGTATTGCTGAAAGAGAAAACCTGTATTTTATAGTGGGGTTGTACATTTATAATATAATTACTGATAACGCCATTTCTCAATCATATCTTTAAAAATCAAACAAGCACATCTTAATTTATAATAAAATGTTAAAAGTACTATCGCCATTTGATCAGAGTTTGATAAAGGAAATTCCATTGGTCGGAAAAGAAAAAGTTGAAGAAGCCCTTGCTACTGCCTATGCTTTATTTCAGGATCAGTCAAAGTGGATTCCGGCCCATGAGCGAATCGCCATTCTGGAACGAATCGCAGATATCATGAAAGGCAGGATTGACGAGCTTACAAAATTAGCTGCACAAGAAGGAGGCAAGCCTTATGCAGATTCTAAAGTAGAAGTCCTTCGCGCAATTAATGGTGTAAAAATAGCCGCTGAGCATATCGCACATCTAAAAGGTGAGCAAATTCCCATGGGATTAACAAAGGCTTCTGAAGGCAGAATTGCATTTACTACCAGAGAACCAATTGGAGTTGTGTCATCCATCAGTGCTTTCAACCATCCGTTAAATTTAATAATCCATCAGACAGTAACTGCAATTGCTGCGGGATGTCCAGTAATTATAAAACCAGCATTGACAACACCATTATCATGCCTGGGTTTTGTAGATATATTGGTAGAAGCAGGATTGCCCCAAGGTTGGTGTCAGGCAATTATTTGCGATAACGAAGCTGCAGAGCAATTGGTGACCGATGAGCGGATAAACTATTTCTCTTTTATAGGCTCTGCTAAAGTTGGATGGTATTTGAGATCTAAACTATCTCCGGGGACCAGATGTGCATTGGAGCATGGAGGTGCCGCTCCGGTGATTGTAGAAAAAGATGCTGATTTCCTTGAGATGTTACCGGCTCTTTTGAAGGGTGGATTTTATCATGCAGGTCAGGTTTGTGTTGCTGTTCAGCGCATTTTTGTCCATGAAAGTATATGTGAAGAAGTAGCTGGGAAATTAGCAAGTATGGCGAATAAATTAATTGTTGGTGACCAGATGGATGAAAAAACTGAGGTGGGGCCGTTGATCTTATCAAGAGAAGTAGATCGCGTGGAAGAATGGGTAAATGAAGCGATTGATGCTGGTGCAAGCCTGTTATGTGGTGGAAAGCGAATTTCAGATTCTTGCTATGCGCCGACAGTTTTGTTAAATCCTCCTGCACACGTGCGTGTTTCAACGCAAGAAATATTCGGTCCGGTGGTTTGTGTTTATGCTTTTTCAGATCGAGAAAAAGCCATTGAAATTGCCAATAGTCTGGATGTTCATTTTCAAGCTGCTGTTTTTACCAAAGATTTGGATGTTGCACTGGATTGTGTGAAAAAACTAAATGCGACAGCTGTAATGGTAAATGACCATACAGCCTTTCGAGTCGATTGGATGCCATTTGGAGGCAGGGATTCTTCAGGAATTGGAATGGGAGGAATTCAATACTCCATGCACGAAATGACCAGAGAAAAATTGATGGTGATAAAAAGTAAGGTATTGTAAATAATGATTTATTGATATTAATAATGAGATGTACATTTCCGGAGGATCTACGAAGAATAATAATCCAAATAAAGTATGTCTGACAACAATCAACGAAAAAAGCATTTTTGCGTACCAAAAAATGAGCTTCCAAGAGTTGTGATAATAGGTGCAGGATTTGCAGGATTGAATATAATTAAGAAACTAGAAGATAAACCAGTTCAAATAATATTAATTGATCAAAACAACTACCACCAATTCCAACCTCTATTATATCAAGTTGCAATAAGTGGATTAGAACCTGACGCCATTGTGTCACCAGTGCGCAAAATATTTAAGTCATGTGCAAATATGATTTATAGAATGGCAGAAGTGGAGCTTATTGATACTGAAAAACGTAGTGTACACACAAATATTGGATTTATAAATTACGATTATTTAGTGATTGCCACAGGAAGTTCTACCAATTTTTACGGATCAAAAAATATTGAAAAATATAGCATTGGATTAAAAAGCATAAATGATGCTATTAATCTTAGGAGTTGGATGCTTCAGAATTTAGAGAAAGCAGTTGAAGGTTGCAATATTCAGGAGAAGGAGGCATTAACAAGGTTTGTTATTGTTGGTGGTGGACCTGCCGGAGTAGAAATGGCAGGTGCGATAGCCGAATTCAAAAAATACTTGCTTCGGAATGATTATCCGGAAATTGAGATCAGTACCATGAAAATATACTTAATTCAAGCGGCTGACAGGATATTGCCTACTATGTCTGAAAGGGCCTCCAGTCATGCCTTCAAGACATTGAATACCCTTGGCGTTGAAGTGCTACTCAACAGCCTGGTGAAAGATTATGATGGGAAAAGGATATCTGTTCAAACAGAAAACGGTGAAAAAATAATTAATTCGCAAACGTTGATTTGGACTGCAGGAGTTAAAGGAAATACCATAACGGGTATAAGCAAATCTGTTATTGTGGCAGAAAACAGGCTAAAGGTAAATGCGTACAATCAGGTAGAAGGTTTGAAAAATGTTTTTGCCATTGGAGATGTCGCAGCAATGATAAGTGATGAAAACCCCAAAGGCCATCCAATGGCTGCCCAAGTAGCAATTCAACAAGGTCAAACATTAGCCAATAATATTCTTTCAATGGCAAAATCAGGAAAATTTCAAGGTGTATTTACTTATTCGGATAAAGGCTCAATGGCAACAATTGGGAAAAAGAGTGCCGTTGCTGATTTGAAAGTAGCCTATTTAAATGGTAAAATTGGCTGGCTTTTATGGTCGTTTATTCATTTGATTTCTATCACAGGATTTAAAAACAGGATGAAGGTTGCTTTTAATTGGATGATGAAATATTTTTCATATGAAAAATCTAACCAGTTAATTATCAGAAAATATGAAAGGATTGGAGATTGAGGATCTATATATATTGGAGATTAAATTTTCATCATATTATTCTCCGGTGCCTTGATAAATCAATAACTATCGAAGACATAAAATTCTATCAAATGCAATTGTAAAAAAAATAAATTTCAGCAATAATCTACCTTCTTCCAGATTCCCATTTTGGGTCTTGAATTGAGGAAGATAAAAATAATATGCAATGGGAGTAAGAGAAAAATTTATTATCATATCAATACTAACACTAATTGCAATAGGATTTTCCACAATATATTGGAGTTCGGCAGTTTGGAGTTTATTAGTCATCGGGCCTATAATCCTGTTAGGATATGTAGATATTTTGCAGAAGAAGCAAGCCATTAAAAAGAATTTTCCATTACTGGGACACGGAAGGTATATGCTGGAAAAAATACGTCCTGAAATCATGCAATATTTTGTTGAGACTGATACTGAAGGAAGGCCAATTAACAGAATGTATAGGTCCCTGGTATATCGGCGTGCAAAAAAAACTAATGACACTGTTCCATTTGGAACCCAAATGGATGTGTACAGAGTTGGTTATGAATGGCTCGATCATTCGATGTATGCATTCAATTATGTTGATGTTAATCCTCACCCCAGGGTTACTGTTGGGGGGCCGGATTGTAAAAAAAAATACTCGGCAAGTCTATTGAATATTTCTGCCATGAGTTTTGGTTCGCTGAGTAAAAATGCAATTCTTGCTTTCAATAAAGGAGCTAAGAAAAGAGGCTTCGCTCACAATACTGGCGAAGGCGGAATCAGCCCATATCATTTAAAACATGGAGGAGATTTAATATGGCAGATCGGAACTGGATATTTCGGATGCAGGACAAAGGAAGGGAAGTTTTGCCCAGACACCTTTGCTAAAAAGGCCGCACTGGATAATGTCAAAATGATAGAAATAAAATTATCACAAGGTGCAAAACCAGGACATGGCGGCATATTGCCTGCAAGTAAAAATACTCCAGAAATATCAAAAATAAGAGATGTGCCGGTACACACAGATGTAATTTCACCACCAACGCATTCAACCTTTCATTCACCTGATGAGTTGATGGAATTTATACATGAACTTCGAGTAAAATCGGGAGGAAAACCTATTGGATTTAAACTGTGTGTTGGTAAAAAACAAGAATTTATAAATTTGTGCAAGGCCATGGTATCTACAGGGATTAAACCCGATTTTATCACTGTTGATGGAGGAGAAGGAGGAACAGGTGCCGCCCCTGTAGAGTTTTCCAATTCGTTGGGAATGCCGCTTAGGGATGCCTTGGCTTTTGTTTATGACACATTGATAGGTTTTGATCTAAAAAAGGATATAAAAATCATTGCTTCAGGAATGGTAATTACGGGATTTCATATTGCTAGAACGATTTCGTTAGGTGCTGATATGGTAAATAGTGCCCGTGCAATGATGATGGCTGCCGGATGCATTCAGGCTCTACAGTGCAATCAAAATACTTGTCCGGTTGGTGTTGCAACTCAAGATAAATCGTTAACGAAAGGCTTAAATGTTGATGATAAAGCAGAACGGGTTGCAAATTTTCATCACACTACTCTGCATAGTTTTAGCGAATTAATTGCAGCTGCGGGCGTAGCAAATCCTAATGATTTGAGACGCAGCCACATAAATAGGAGGGTGAACATGAATTCTGTAATGAGATATGACGAAGTATTTCCATATATTGAAAAAGGGAGCTTATTGGCAATTGAAGAAAAATTGAAACCTTAGAAAATTGATGTTCAAAAAAAATGAAAAGGACGGACTTTTATCCAAAGGGAATCTATCCTAAATTATTCATGAATATTTTCCATAGGGGCAGGCTCTTCATAAGTTTCAACAATTAACTGGATTATCCAGGCTATTGCTTTAAATCCCAAAATAATTATTTCCAACTTTCTGATTAATGAGTTTAATACCTTTTCATAAGTATTCCATATCAGAAGCGGACGAGCTTGAATTGGATCATTTTCGAGAAATGGACTACTTTGCTGTCGAAAATTTCCAACTCCCAATTGAGCTTATGATGGAGAATGCAGGCTTTCATCTCGCAACGCTTATAGCTCAATTCGCTAAAATATCAGATACGATTCAGATTGGAATTGGTAATGGAAATAATGGGGGAGGAGGCCTTGTGGCAGCGCGTAGACTTGCAGCCTGGGGCTATAATATTGTTTTAGACTTGCCGGTAAATATCACAAAAGAAATACCCAAACTTCAGTTAAAGCGGGCACTTAAATTTGGTGTAACATGCAACACTGTTAATGAGCCGACAATCTGGGTAGACGCCTATCTGGGTTTTTCTCAACGTTTACCTTTACCTTCGCTTATTCAAGAAAGAGTAGATTATGCCAACCGGATACCTTGTATTAAAGTCTCTCTTGATATTCCCACCGGATTTTTAGGCAGTACTGACTATCCATATTTTCACGCCGACCATGTACTGAGTTTGGCAGCAGCTAAAAGAATATTGCATAATTTGCCTGGCTTCACATCAGTTTATATTGCAGATATAGGAATTCCGAAGACAGTTTATGATAAGTTTGAAATTCGTTTTCCAAATTTTGCAAAAGGTGCTATTCTAAAAATTAATACCTGATGCAGATTAAAATCCATTTTTTCACAAGAAAACAATAATTAATTAAGCACTGTGAGGTAAACGTAAAAATTACGTTACAAATAATTAGATAATTGAAAACAAGTTACATGGAAATTTTGTTTTAACTAACTGTGATATATCAGATAAATATGTCGTACTTTAAACAATAAATATTTAATTATTAACCACATTAAACTTGCATGATTTGATCAAATTGAAGTTACTCATCTGATGATCTGAAGTTATAGTCAATTTTGTAGGTTTTACAAATTCAAAAATATATGAAAAAAGGATTATTAATTATCACATTATTTACTGGCCTTTCTGCCATGGCTCAGCAGCAAGTGCAAAACGAAAGTGCCAACATGCTTTCGCAAGCTTCTGACAAGATTGTGCAACTTGCCGAGGCTGCCTCTACAGATCTTTACAGCTACAGTCCTGAAGAAGGTGTAAAATCATTTGCAGGAGTACTTCAACATGTGATTTCTGCAAATTACTTTTTTGCCATGAAGCTTGGTGCTTCACTTCCCGATGGAGTGAATATGGAAACCATCGAGGAAGACTATAAAACTAAGGAGCAGCTCATTCCTGCTGTCAAAGAATCTCTTGAAACTATTTCATCTGCCATAAAAAGTGTTGATGATGACGCCTTGGGAGATAAGCTTGAGTTTCCTTTCCCTGGAGAATACACAAAAATGAGTGCGATATTGATTGCCTTATCTCACGGCAACGAGCATCTTGGTCAGCTCATTGCCTACAGTAGGGTAAATGGTCTTGCACCTCCTTGGAGTAAATAGCATCTTTCATAAAATTATAAAAAAGACGGGCCAACTACCCGTCTTTTTTATTGTGAAATATCCTACACACTTTTATTATTTTCTATCGGTCGACATTTTATAAAATTAAAAATTGGCGTAATTTTATTGCCATAATTTATATTTGGTTAGAATAGAATTTCAATTTTTCCTTATTTCATTTCCCTGATCAGAATGAGTATACAAGCTATAATAAACATTGCTGAGATTTGTGCAAGACATGGAGTGAAACAGGCTGTCATTTGTCCCGGATCAAGGAACGCACCCATTACACTTGCTTTTGCCAGACATCCTAAAATAAAAACTTTTGTAATACCTGATGAGCGTAGTGCAGGGTTTATTGCTCTTGGCATGGCACAATCGAGCGATAATC
>VAPM010865370.1_pt1 | contig 13547 bp, 9 predicted proteins | sample 3395091 | NCBI WGS metagenome assembly VAPM01 (sample SAMN08290445, study PRJNA428436) | hydrothermal vent metagenome | isolation source: Deep-sea hydrothermal vent chimney 3 | place: Pacific Ocean: Juan De Fuca Ridge | reverse complement strand
TCGTTCAACACCGGTGGGGATGTGGTGTGCCACGATGCGGACCAGGTCGGCGTAGTAGTTCTCTTCGTACTGCACGCCGTAGACGAGCATCGTGCCGTCGGGGGACACCCGTGGCCGGATCTGTTGGGCTGTGTTCGGCGTCGGGAGCCTGGTGATCTCGCCACCGTCGACGGGGACCGAGTGCAGGTGGAACCGGAGTTGCTCCCATGGCTCGTCATAGTCGTCGAGGGTGAAGATGATCGTCCGGCCGTCGGGTGTGATGGTGACCGATCCCGAAAGGTCGTCGAGTCCGATCAGGCGATCGAGGCCTGGTGTCAGATGGTGTATGGATCCGTCGTCGAGGTCGATCCGGAAGAGGTGGTCGATCGTGTCACCTGCAAGCCAACGCTTCCAGTGACGGTAGACGCGGTCTTCGGTGATCACCGGCCTCGCCGAATCACCGCGCTGAGCAATCTCGTCATGTGTCGAGTCGATCGAGGGGAAACCTCGCAGCAGTGGTGCTACGGCAACGAGGGAGTTCCGGCCGGGGATCCACGTCGCGTACTTCGCTCCAAGAGGGAGATCGCTCGTCTCGTGAGCCTCGCCACCCGCGAGGGAGATCACATGAACCTGTGCCTTGCCGCCTTCGACCTTGGAGAGGAACGCGATTCGCTCGCCGGCAGGGTCCGGTGCGGGTGCCGTGGCGTGACGCTCACTCGACGTGAGTTGCTTGGCTCTCCCGTCCCGCTCGAGGAGGTACAGCGTGCTCGTTGGACACTCACCGTCGGGGTAGGCGGCGACAGGAACGACCACACTCGACGTGCCCGGTACGTGCTCTGGCTGGCCGACACGTCGCAAGTTCCACAGATCGCCAGGGGTGATAGGACGCGTCATCGGCCTCCTCGCTGCGTTCACAGTTCACTTATCAGAGTTCACAGTTCGCAGCCTACAGTTCACAGTCGGCGACGCTGTGCGCCGTGGACCGAGCTTCGTGACTGTGAACTGTCATCTACTCGGCTTCCCGCTCCCGTGCGCGAATGAGCCCGATGAGGAGCCCGTCCGACACGGCGGTCCACGACGCATCGATGATGTTCTGGTGGACGCCGACACAGCCCCAGGTCGAGTGGATGTCGGAGTGTGACGTCAGGACCCGGACCCTGGCACTCGACCCTTCGGAGCTGTCGAGGTCGCGGACCCGATAGTCGGTGAGCTTGATCGAGTCGATCTGCGGGTAGGCGTCGCGCAGTGCAGCACGCAGGGCCCTATCCATCGCCGAGACGGGTCCATCGCCTTCGCGTGTCGAGACGACCCGTGTGTCTCCGATGTGGACCTTGACCGTTGCTTCAGCAACGACCTCGTCGTTGCGCTGTTCGACGAATACCCGGTAGGACTCGACCTCGAACAGGTCTTGTTCCCAGCCAAGGGCACGGCGTGCAAGGAGTTCGAACGAGCCGCCCGCAGCTTCGAACTGGTACCCGTGGTATTCGTACTCCTTGATCGTGTCGACGATCTGTTGCGCCTGTTCGCCCGATAGGTCGAGGCCGAGTTCCAACGCTTTTGCGATCACCGTTGAGCGGCCGGCGAGTTCGGACACGACGACCCTGGTTGCGTTTCCAACCAATTCTGGACTCATGTGTTCGTACGCGTCCGGCCTGCGGGCCAGCGCGGACGTGTGGAGCCCGGCCTTGTGTGTGAAGGCAGATGTGCCGACGTAGGGCATGTGTGGGTCGAGCGTCAGGTTCACGACATCAGCGATGTGATGCGAGATGGTCGTCAACCTGTTCAACCTGTCCTCGGGGATCGAGCCGATACCCATCTTGAGGGAGAGGTTGGGGATCACCGAGCAGAGGTCGGCGTTGCCTGTGCGTTCACCGTAGCCGTTGATACATCCCTGGACCTGAGTCACGCCGCCGGTGACTGCGACGAGTGTGTTTCCAACGGCAAGGCCGGCATCGTTGTGGAAGTGGCATCCGAACGTCGCGTCGGGAAGGTGCTCGGTCGTGGCGCCGACGATGCGTTCAACCTCGTGTCCGAGGAACCCGCCGTTCGTATCGCACATCACGAGTCGAGATGCCCCGGCGTCGTGGGCAGCGGTGAGTACGGCGAGAGCGAACTCAGAGTTACTGCGGTACCCGTCGAAGAAGTGCTCGGCGTCGAAGAAGACATCCCGACCGTGTGATCGAAAGAATGCCACCGTGTCGGCGACCATTGCAACGGCTTCGTCCTGAGACGATCGTAGGGCGTGTTCGACGTGGTAGTCCCACGCCTTCCCGACGAGACACACTGTCGATGTTCCCGCATCGAGCAGTCGTTGTACCTGTTCATCGTCCTCGACTCGCATGCGGGGCCGACGTGTGGATCCGAAAGCGACGAGCGTCGCTGTCGAGAGGTCGAGGTCGGTGCGTGCGCGAGCGAAGAACTCGTCATCCTTTGGGTTCGCTCCGGGCCATCCACCCTCGATGTAGGCAACGCCGAGATCGTCGAGAAGGCCGCAGATAGCGAGCTTGTCCTTCACGGTGAGAGATATCCCTACCTGCTGCGTCCCGTCACGAAGTGTCGTGTCGTAGATCTCTACGGTGTTCGTCATGGCAGCGCCCTTCAACGGAAGAACCCTCCACGAGGGAGGGTTCACCAGCGCACACGTCCTGAACGTGTGCGCCTAAGCAATAATGGTGGTTGGTCGTCGTGTTGCGGTCATCAGAGGGCGAGTATGCACCACGAACGGTCCCAGGTCAAAGCGAAGACAGGGATCACGCCTTCAGCTGCGGTTGATGATCCGGTCGAAAAGTCCAGCGCAGGTGACCTGACCCTTGGGGTTTGCGTGAACCTGGGCTCGTGTGAAGAGCTCCGGGCGGGCACCGGCGCCGCTGTTCCAGTCGACGGCTTCGACGTTGGGCTGGCGCTGTGCGACGGAGTCGATAGCGTTGTGGCTCACGCTCGCCCAGCGATGGGGAACCTTGGTGTCGAGCACGAGGACCCGATCGGGCGTGTCCTCTAGATACCACGAGGTCGTTGCTCCAGGGTGCCGCGCCGGCTTCGGTCTGTCGCCGATCGTCGGGCCGAGACAGCGGAACTCGTCGGGGTATCCTCCCCGAATCCGCAGCCACCGTACATGGCATCGGACCATCGATCGCGCGGGTTGAGTGTCGGTGGTCGAGCCGGTGTGGGACCGACAAGGAGTTGACCGTGAGCGACACGTCCCGACAGAGGATCTTCTCTGGTGTGCAGCCGACAGGCAACGTACACCTTGGGAACTACCTGGGAGCCTTTCGGAACTGGGTCGAACTCCAAGATTCGTTCGACACGATCTACTGCATCGTCGACTTGCACGCTATGACGGCCGACTATGTCCCGTCCGACCTCGAGAGCGCACGTCTCGAGACGGCCAAAGTGCTGCTCGCACTCGGGGTCGATCCGGACCGGTCTCTGCTCTACACACAGAGCCAGGTCATGGATCACGCAGAGCTCGCATGGATCCTCGGCACGATGACTCCCATGGGTGTTCTCAATCGGATGACGCAGTTCAAGGACAAGACCGGGGCAGGCATCGCAGCGAACCTCGGTCTCTACGCGTACCCCGTGCTCATGGCGGCGGACATCCTGCTGTACCGGGCGAACCTCGTTCCGGTCGGTGAGGATCAGCGTCAGCACATCGAGGTGACACGCGACCTCGCCGAACGCTTCAACAACCGGTTCGGGGAGACGTTCCCCGTGCCCGAGGGCTACATCCCAGAGACATCGGCCCGCGTGATGTCTCTGACGGACCCAACGTCGAAGATGTCGAAGTCCGATCCGAACGTCAAGAGCCGGATACTCATGCTCGACGATCACGATGTGATCCGGAAGCGGATCCGCTCGGCAGTGACCGACAGCGATCCTGAAGTACGGTACGACGTCGAGGAGAAGCCGGGGATCTCGAACCTGCTCGAGATCATGGCAGCGTGTACGGGGCAGTCGATCGACGATCTCGTCGACGAGCACGCCGGCGGTGGATACGGAGCGTTCAAGGACGCCGTGGCAGATGCGGTCGTGGAGGAGCTCGCGCCGATCAAGCCGCGATACCAGGCGATCACGAACGGTGATGTTCGTTCGATCTTGCGTGAGGGCGGGGAGAAGGCGCGAGCACTCGCCGCGCCCTACACCCGCGAGGTGCGCAAGGCCGTTGGGCTGAAGGGGTACTGAGAGGTACTTGGTACTTGGTACTTGGTACTTGGAGGATGCGCGGAGAGAGGGGACATCCATTCTCTGTTTGCCGTCTAGCGACGTCTCACAGGCACCCAGAAACAGTCGGGATTTCCGACTGTGAACTGTGATCTGCGAACTGTCAACTCACCGACCGTTTTCTATCCGCTGATCCCCTTGGTACTTGGTGGTTGGTCCTCGGCTACTCTCGCGCTTGCTGGCACACCAATAGCGGAGGGTTCTCGTGGAAGTCGAGATCGGCATTGCAAAATCAGGCCGTCGAGCCTGGGGTTTCGACGACATAGCGATCGTCCCATCGAGGCGAACGAGAGATCCCGAGGACGTCGATCTTTCGTGGGAACTCGACGCGTTCACTTTCGGCTTGCCGATGATGGCCTCCGGCATGGACTCGGCCGTGACCCCGAGAACTGCGATCGAGATCGGGCGCCTCGGTGGTCTTGCTTGCTTGAACCTCGAGGGCCTGTGGACGAGGTATGAGGATCCGATCCCTGTATATGAGGAGATCGCATCCCTCGACCCTGAGAAAGCGACGCGGCGCATGCAGGAGCTCTACGCGGCCCCGGTGATTCCCGAGTTGATCACCCAACGCGTCAGGGAGATCAAGGATGGGGGAGTCGTAGCGTGCGGCAGCCTCACGCCACAGACGGTCGGTACGTACATCGAGTACGCCAAGGCGGGCGGTCTCGACATCCTGGTCATCCAGGGAACCGTCGTCTCGGCAGAGCACGTGTCGTCACGAGAGGAGCCGCTCGATCTGTACAAGTTCATTCGAGAGGTCGAGATGCCTGTCATCGTGGGCGGTTGCGCCTCCTTCTCAGGGGCGTTGCACCTCATGAGAACGGGAGCGGTCGGCGTGCTCGTCGGTGTCGGACCGGGCGCTGCTTGTACAACGCGTGGCGTGCTGGGGATCGGTGTGCCACAGGCCACCGCGATCGCCGATGCCGCGGGGGCCAGGACCGCCTACCTCGAAGAGACCGGACGGTACGTCCACGTCATTGCAGACGGCGGTATGAGCACCGGCGGTGACGTTTCCAAGGCGATCGCATGCGGTGCCGACGCAGTCATGCTCGGCTCGCCCATCGCTGCAGCCTCGGAGTCACCATCTGGCGGGTATCACTGGGGGATGGCAACGTTCCATCCCACGCTGCCGCGTGGATCCCGTGTCCGGACGGGGACACTCGGAACGATCGAAGAGATCCTCCTCGGCCCTGCACATGAGAACGACGGGAGACGCAACCTGTTCGGTGGACTGCGCGGATCGATGGCCACGACGGGGTACGCAACGGTCAAGGAGTTCCAGAAGGCCGAAGTCATGGTCGCGCCGGCTCTCCAGACGGAAGGCAAGCAGCTCCAGCGATCTCAGGGAGTGGGGATGGGCTGATGGCGGCCCCTGTCGCTACCGGCCAGGCATCTCACGGGGACTTCGACAGGGTTCTCGTCATCGACTTCGGAGCCCAGTACGCGCAACTGATCGCGCGCCGTGTTCGTGAGGCGAGGGTGTTCTCTGAGATCGTTCCTCGCGACATCACTGCACAAGAGGTGGTCGCCAAGGCTCCAGCCGGGATCATTCTGTCCGGGGGGCCCGCATCCGTTCACGCACAGGATGCGTACGGTATCGACGAGGCGATCCTCGAACTTGGCATCCCGGTTCTCGGCATCTGCTACGGCCATCAACTGCTGGCAACGACGCTGGGCGGCACCGTTGCAGCGACGGGGACATCCGAGTTCGGGCCCGCCACCATGACCGTATCTGAGACGGTGGGGCTGTTCAGCGGGCAGCCGGAGCGCCAACAGGTGTGGATGAGTCACAACGATGCGGTGTCGATCCCCCCGGCGGGGTTCGTTGTCACGGCGAGCACCCCCGACGCTCCGGTGGCGGCGATGGAGGACCTCGAACGCAAGATGTACGGTGTCCAGTTCCATCCAGAGGTCAAACACACGGACCATGGCCAGGATATCCTCGAGTACTTCCTGTGGAAGGTCTGTGGCGCCCGCCCCACCTGGACGCACACGGGCATCATCGAGCAATCGATCGACGCTATCCGTTCATCCGTCGGTGCCGGAGTCGCGATCTGCGGGTTGAGTGGTGGTGTCGATTCATCTGTTGCTGCAGCACTCGTGCACAAGGCCATCGGCGATCAACTCGTGTGCGTGTTCGTCGACCACGGGCTGATGCGCCATCGCGAAGGGGAACAGGTCGAAGCGACGTTCCGTGACCACTTCAAGATGAACCTCATCTCCATCGACGCCGAGGACAGGTTCCTCGGCGCACTCGCAGGCGTCTCAGATCCCGAAGAGAAGCGCAAGATCATCGGAGAGACCTTTATCCGGGTGTTCGAAGAGGTAGCTGCTGGAATCGACGGTGCTCACTACCTCGTGCAAGGCACGCTGTACCCCGACGTTATCGAGTCCGGGACGAAGGATGCTGCCAAGATCAAGAGCCACCACAACGTGGGTGGGCTCCCCGAGGACATGGACTTCGAGCTGATCGAGCCTCTCCGGGACCTCTTCAAGGACGAGGTACGCGCCGTCGGTGAGGAGCTCGGTCTGCCGGACGAGATCGTTTGGCGCCAACCGTTTCCCGGCCCCGGGCTTGCCGTGCGCATCATCGGGGACATCACCAGAGAGCGCCTCGACATCCTGCGTGCTGCCGACGTCATCGTTCTCGAGGAGATCCGCAAGGCGGGCCTCTATGACGATATCTGGCAGGCGTTCGGTGTCCTGCCGACCATCAAGAGCGTCGGCGTCCAGGGGGACAGCCGGACGTACGCCTACCCGTTGATCGTGCGAGCCGTGACCTCGGATGACGCGATGACCGCGGACTGGGCCCGGTTGCCCTATGAGGTGCTGTCGGCCATCTCGTCTCGGGTCATCAACGAGGTAGCGGGGATCAACCGCGTCGCCTACGACATATCGTCGAAACCCCCCGCCACCATCGAGTGGGAGTAGCGTCGCCTCCGGCGGCGCTGTACCTGGTACCTGGCACTTGGAAGATCAGCGAATAGGTGAACGCGGTCGGTGGGTTTGCAGCTCACAGTCGCAAACCCTGGCTGATTCTGGATACTTGTGCTTCGTCGGTAGACGGTGAACGGTAAACGGTGAACGACTGCTCCCTATCCGCGCGTTTTCCAAGTACCAAGTACCGAGTACCAGGTACCCGCAGAGCGCACTAGTCATACCCCTCAAGGATGGGCGCGAGTCGTCCGATATCGCAGTGGTGGAAACATCCTCTTCCCCCATGGTGCAATGATGGACTGGCAGAACGATCCCGAGCTCGAGAAGCTCTTCAAAGACGAACTCGATGAGCGCGCACAGAGCCTGATCGAAGGCGCACAGGCAATGCTCGATGGCAAGATAACCCTGGAACTCGCTGGTCGGATGCTCCGTGAAGGTCACACCATCAAGGGCACCGGGCGGGTCATGGGATACGAGGGTATCGCCAGAGGTGGCGAGACCTGTGAGATCATCTGGCGCTGGATCCAGCAAGGGGAGATCGAGACATCCTCGATGTTGGCTCGTACGCTCACGCTCCTCGCAGAAGCGATCCCGGACGCACTCGGCGGAGATGCCGAGCCTGTGTCGATGGCGATCGACACGGTTCGGGCGCTCGTCACCGATGAAGACAAACTTCGAGAACTTCCCGAGCCGTTCGGTCAGGATGCCGAAGCCGTCGACGAAGCCCACCTGAACGTGGCCGAGGACTCTGGTGATGCTGGAGAGTCCGATGCACACGATGACGAGGAGGCTGGGGAGCAGCCGGAGCCGGCCGCCGAGACCGACGAGGACGCCGTGGATGCGACGCCGGTCGAAGACGACCTCAGCGAGGAGCCTGAGTCCGTCGAGGAGCCAATCGATCTGGTGGAACCCGAAGAGGTCGATCCAGCGATCATCGCCGCTATCGATGCGATCGAGGAGGAGATCACCGATGGACGGCCGATCGAGGACGATACGACCCTCCCGGACAGCCGGCAGGCCGGACCGGTCGCCGTCGTCGATGACACGCCACACGAACATGGAGCCGTGGACGACGGGGACGTAGCGGATGATGACGACGAAGCCCTCGTGTTCGAACCCGGCCCCGACGGTCGACTGCCAACTCCGGTGATCACCTACGAGATTGTTCGCAGTGCCTTCGACGACGTCGACCCCGTCTGCGTCGATGGTGAACCGACCGTCCCCGAGATGCTCGCTGAACCGCCGAGTCTGGTGGTCGTCGAGGAGGAGCGGTCGATCCTCGATCCTGAGTCCATCGACTCGTACGACATGGGAGGTCTGGTCGGCGCGGTCGAGGCATGGGCAGCCGAAGAGTCGGTACCGGTCAACGCCGGGCGCCTCTTCCGCATGATCAACGACGTTGCTGCTCTGCGCATCGACTTCCAAGGTACGGTTCGTCAAGCCGAGCAAGTTCTTCGAAGTGCCGACGGCGTTTCGGCTGCTGCCGTCGAGGGAGCACTCGAGTCGCTCGAGAACGTCCGGAGGGCGACGGATCGGCTGGAGAACGCGGCTCTCGGACTCACAATGGTGTCCCTGTCGAACATCACCTCGACACTTCCGCAACTCGCCCGCTATCTCTCGAAGCGGGTGAACCGTGACATCGAGCTGGTGATCGAAGGTGGAGATACACCCGTCGACCGTCAGATGGTAGATCGTGTCGGAGAGGTCATCCGTCACCTCGTCGTGAACGCTCTTGCGCACGGCATCGAGGACCGCGAGACACGGATAGCTCGGGGAAAGTCGGAACTCGGCACCGTCAAGCTGACGATGTCGCGCAACGATCAGCATCTCCAGATCGTCGTTTCCGATGACGGCACCGGTATCGACTGGTCCAGAGTTCGCGAGATCGCGCTTCAGAGGGAGCTCATCGGAGATGATCCATCCTCTGAGCAGCTTCGGTCCGTCCTGTTTTCTGAAGGCTTCTCCACGGACCCGGGAGCATCGGAGTTCACCGGGGAGGGCGACGGACTCTCGAGGGTGACGTCCATCGTCGAAGAGGTGTTCGGGACGATGACGATGGAGACCGCTCCGGGTCGAGGCACAACGTTCGTGATCACGCTTCCAGCGCACCGTGCACTTCAACGAGCCCAGATCTTCACCGCCGGCGGCCACTCGTGGGGCCTTCCCGAGTCGTCGGTCCTCGCGATTCTCAGGATCCAGGACATAGCGATCTCGGTCACAGAACATGGAAGTACCATCGGATACGGGACCGAGACCGTTCCGTACTCGTCTTTCGCCGCTGTAGCCAGCCTCGACGTCGAGGGACTCCCGTCTCAGGTCGTCGTGATACAGAGTCCGACCGGCCCGATCGCGCTTGCAGTCGACGACGTTATGGACCTTCATGAGGTCGTCACGAAGGACCTTGGCCCGCTTCTCAGCGGTACGTCGGTGGTGTCGGGTGTGGCACTCCTCGGTGCCGAGGAGACGGTCATGCTGGTCGATCCGGGGAGGCTTGCCGACAACCTGCGTGATCTCGAGGTGAGGCCAGCAGGCCCGATCCACACGGTCCTGGTGGTCGATGACAGTCAGGGTGTGCGACAGGTCGTGTCGGGCGTGCTCGCCTCCCACGGCTTCTCCACCGTTGCAGCGGGAAGCGTGTCGGATGCCCTTGCCGCCCTTGCACGCAACGACATCGATGCGCTCGTCGTGGACTTCTCCATGCCGCGAGCAGACGGTGTTGCTCTCGTGCACATGGTGCGTCAGCGCTACGGCGACGTTCCGGTCGTCATGCTCTCGGGCGTCGCCTCGAAGGAGGATCGTGCACGCGCCGAGCGCGCAGGTGTGCACGCGTTCTTCGACAAGGCGGACTTCGCCAAGGGAGCACTCGTCGACAAGCTGCGGGAGTTGATCGACGGACATACGCGCGCCAAGGAAGCCGAGATCGCTTCCTGACGGTGGGGCAGCGTTCCTGTTCCACGATCGGATCTCTGCGTAAGATGGCTCCCGGTCAAGTGAAGGAGCATGATGTCCACGATCGTTTCTCTGCTCGTTGTCTTTGTGATCATCGCCGTGGCGTGGTGGATGTTCAAGAAGGTTCTTCACCTCGGTTTCATCGCCCTGATCGGTCTGGTGCTCCTGTTCAGTTGGTGGTGGTTCTTCGTCAAGTAGTTCCGGCCCTCCAGTCTGGAAGGGTCGAGCTACACGCGTGTGATTCGGAGACCGAGGCTCGGTACACTCGCTCCGATGCCTGACTCCCCCCTCTTCGAATACCTCAACCCGTCCCAGCGCGAGGCCGTTGCAGCGACGGAGGGCCCGGTGCTCGTCGTGGCCGGCGCAGGGTCGGGAAAGACCCGTGTCCTGACGTACCGGATCGCCCACCTCGTCCGGGATCTCGGTGTGTCTCCATACGAGATCCTCGCCATCACCTTCACGAACAAGGCGGCCGGGGAGATGAAGGAACGCGTCGAAGGTCTCGTGGGGCGTGTCGGTTACGGCATGTGGGTCTCGACCTTCCACTCGGCCTGTGTGAGGATCCTGCGTCAGGAGATCACCAGGCTCGGGTACCGGTCATCGTTCTCGATCTACGACGACGGCGACGCGACCCGGTTGATCACCATGTGCATCAAGGACCTCGATTTCGACTCCAAACGGTTCCCGCCCCGACAGATCAAGGCAGCGATCTCGAAGGCGAAGAACGAACTCGTCGATTACGAGAGCTTCGCAGCACAGGACTCCGGGTACTACCACGAGCGGGTCGCCGACATCTACCGCCTATACCAGCAGCGGCTTGTGGAGGCCTCTGCAGTCGACTTCGACGACATCCTCAAGCTCACCGTCGAGCTGTTCCAGGTCTTCCCCGACGTGCTCGAGCAGTGGCAGCGAAGGTTCCGCTACATCCTCGTGGACGAGTATCAGGACACGAACAAGGCCCAGTACATGATCGTGAAGATGCTCGGTGCCGTGCATCGCAATATCTGTGTCGTTGGGGACTCGGATCAGTCGATCTACGCATTTCGTGGCGCCGACCTGCGAAACATCCTGGGGTTCGAGAAGGACTACCCCGATGCCAAGATCGTCATGCTCGAACAGAACTACCGATCCACGCAGACGATCCTCGATGCAGCGAACGCGGTCATTGCAAACAACGCCGGGCGGAAGCCGAAGCGCCTGTGGACCGATGAGGGGGCCGGTGACAAGATCGTCGTGTTCGAGGCCGAAGATGAGCATGAGGAGGCCGCATACGTCGCGGAGGAGATCGCACGACTCCAGGATCGAGGGATCAGTCTGGATGACGTTGCAGTGTTCTACCGCACGAACGCCCAGTCCAGGGTGATCGAGGAGCTCTTCGTTCGCTTCGGTGTCACGTACCAGGTCGTTGGTGGCCTCAAGTACTACGACCGCAAAGAGGTCAAGGACGCCCTTGGGTATCTTCGTGCCGTCGTCAACCCCGATGACCAGGTCGCGATCAAGCGGATCATCAACACTCCGAAGCGGGCGATCGGCGACACCTCGGTCGCTCACGTCGACCGGTTCGCAGAGGCGAACCAGATCAGTTTCATGGAGGCGCTCACGAGAGCCGACGAGATCGATGCTCTCACCGGGCGTGCGCAGAAATCGATTCTCGAGTTCGCAGGGCTCGTCGATCTCCTTGCAATGAAGGCAGTCGAGGGCCCCGAAGCAGCCCTCGAAGCGGTGCTCACCGATACCGGGTACCTCGACATGATCCGTTCGGAGCGTTCGATCGAGGCCATGGGACGCGAGGAGAACCTCAAAGAGCTGCTCACGGCGGCCGCCGAGTTCGAAGAGACTGGCCCTGCTTCGATGGGCCCCACCGAGTGGGACGCCCTCGATGGGGTGGGAAAGCTCCAGATGTTCCTCGAGTCGATCAGCCTCGTGACCGATCTCGATGCGTTCAGCGATGCGTCGGCGGTCACGTTGATGACGTTGCACAACGCCAAGGGTCTCGAGTTCCCCGTCGTGTTCCTGACCGGTCTCGAGGACGGCATCTTCCCGCACATTCGGGCGCTGGGCGACCCGAAGGAACTCGAGGAGGAGCGTCGGCTCTGCTACGTCGGTATCACGCGAGCCGAGAAGCGCCTCTATCTCACCCGGGCGTGGACCCGCAGCCTGTGGGGCCAGACCAACTACAACGGCCCGAGCCGGTTCATGGCGGAGATCCCCGACGATCTGCTCACCAAAGCGAAACGGCGCCGTCGCTCGGCCACGATGGAAGCACGGAAGCCGACGAGCACGGTCTCGGACGTCGACGTCGAGGTCGGTGACCGGGTGCAACACACTCACTGGGGTGAAGGTGTCGTACGGGAGATCGTCGGTTCCGGGGACCGTGCCGAGGCCGTCGTCGTGTTCAACGGCCACGGCTCCAAGCGCCTCCTTCTCGCCTGGGCCCCCCTGGAGAAGATGGGCTGACGGCGGTCCCCCCCTTCAGGGGGGACGGCAGAGCGACGTAGGAGCGATGCAGGGGGGAGGGCGAGCCTGCGAGCACGAAGTGGAAGAAACCTGTGCGCGGTCATCGTCGTACCGGGCTCGCGGGCTCGCGGTCCCCCCTCGCTCACTGCGTTCGCTTGTCCCCCCTGAAGGGGGGACGGCCGTCTGACATCTGTTTCAGTCGCTGATCCGAGGTGAACGCCTGTCGTGCCGTCACGATCGCGACGGTCGTCGATGAGATGGCAACGGTTCCCAGGACCAGGAACATGACGACGAGCTGGATGATCACCGCATCGATCGGGTCGACACCGGCGATCAGGAGCCCGACCATGGCTCCGGGCAACGCGACGAGGCCGACGACTTTGGTCCGTTCGATCTGGGGGAGGAGAGAGACTCTCGTGGCCTCGCGAACGATGAACCTCGCGGCGTCGCGTGCCATGAACCCGAGACTGAGAAGTCCCTCGACCTGGTGCCGATCCTCAGCCATCTTCCTCGTGACCTGGTCGGCAGCAACGACGGTGGCAGGGAGAGCGTTGCCGATCGTGATGCCGGCGATGACGATGAACTGGATCGGTTCGAGCGGAAGCACACCGAACCCGAAGACAACGGCGAGCGCCACCAGCATCGAGCCGCCCACGGAAAGGAGCGCGGCGGGGAAGACCCTGTGTGATCTCGCCCTTCGCGAAACGACGTAGGCCGCGATGACGACCATCGTGACGATCCACAGCGGAGCCAGGACGCGGTCCCATGTCGAAGAGAGCACGAAGGCAAGAAGCATCCCGACGAGGGTGAGCTGGACGGTTGCCCGGACAGAGGCCCAGATGATCGACCGCTCGAACCCGAGGCGAAGATACGCCGATACACCGACTGCTATCGCAACGAGGATGAGCGACACGAGGAGAACAGCGATCGGATCGAGATCGAGCACGACGTCAGACTACCTGGCACCTGCACGGTCGGTTCAGTCTTCGGTGAACGGTGAACGG
>VAPM010564508.1_pt1 | contig 13553 bp, 13 predicted proteins | sample 3395091 | NCBI WGS metagenome assembly VAPM01 (sample SAMN08290445, study PRJNA428436) | hydrothermal vent metagenome | isolation source: Deep-sea hydrothermal vent chimney 3 | place: Pacific Ocean: Juan De Fuca Ridge | reverse complement strand
TCCTGACAATCGTGGCAATAGGCGACACTTCACAATAGCCTCTGCCCCAACTGAAAGTAGTATTCGGCTAGGTGTAAAATTCTACACTCCATATAGCACATTTAAGCGTACGCTTGGTGCTATGAAAAAGGGTAGTATTATTTTTGCATCTCAACTATCAGGAAACTTTATCTTGCCGCGAAACAAAAAAACCAAACTAGTATTTATCGCTGGCGGAATAGGTATAACACCATTTCGTAGTATGCTTCATTTTTTATTAGATAAAAAAGAATCTCGCGACATACAGGTGCTTTACACAAATAGGACACCAGAAGATGTCGCATATAAAGACATCCTCGACCGTGCGCATGAAAAATTAGGCATTAAAACATTATATTTTTTAAGTGATGAAAAAAATATAATACCAAATATGATAAACGGACTAATTACCCCAGAGATAATTATACAAGAGATTCCAGACTACTCTGAACGTATGTTCTATATTTCTGGACCACACGGTATGGTGAAAGCCTTTAAAAAAACACTACTAGAAATGGGTATACCTAGACGTAGGATAAAAAGTGATTTCTTCCCAGGGTTTGCGTAGTCTTTACGGTTATATAAAAATAAATTATTTATGAATATATACGAAAAAATAGCATTAGTAATAGTTGGCTCATTGATCACACCTATGATAATCTTTTCATTTCATGAGCTTTCAGAACCGTTGCTTAACCATGAGGAATCAGAAGAACCTTCTGATTTTGACAAAAGTATTGGTCAATCTCTAGAAATAGGACCCTTCAATAAAATAGCAGATCGTAATTTTTCTGGTGGACTAGAAAAAAATTGTCAGATGTTACAATTAGTCATACTTGCAACACTCCATGACATCAAAGAAAATCTTGGTGAACAAAACACATTATTTCAATCAGATGATAAACCTTACAACAGTGACTTTGAAGTCAACGAATCAACCCTTAAATTATTTTGTAATAAAAATGCCAATATAACCCTACTAGACAAAGACGGAACACGATTATTCCTAGAAAAGGAACCTTTTGTACGTTCTATTCCTGAGGACGGGACTGAAATAGATATTGGTACTACAGTACAAATTAACGCAACAGTACTATATAAAGATACGCCACCTTCTAAAGAACGGACAACATATAGTAGGATTCTCATTCCAGATCGCTTTCTTGACTTAGCGACAAGTACTAAACCATAGGTATGGTTATAGAAAATAACAACTTTACACCGCGTCACTTTTCACAGCGCACGAGGTAGGGTCGAATTCATATCCCAAAAAGCTTGAAACGGACCTTATGGGGCTTGACCGACCACGGTTCTAGCCCGAGGTGGCCCACACCTTTGCGGGATTTGAACGATTATAAAATATGCTTATTTATCAAGGCCTCAGGGTCTCCCGATAAAAAAGTCTGACGGCGGTACCTTTTGCTTTTCGGTGGGCGGGCTTATGAACAATTCTTTATAACTGCTTGTCAACTGGCATGTCGTACTTGTCAGCTACGATTTGCTTCAATGCAATAAGATGATCAGCACCAACCTTTTCAGCTATCGCTGTTGCGAAGTATTCAGATATCAACGGATTGCCGTTTCCTTCAAGAATTTCCCCGATACACTCACCACACGGATGTTCACCGTTCATTATATCTTCAAGGCAGTCGCACACTAACTCTTCATCTTGATGGTCGGGATCAGAAAAACAATAAGAGCATGGTTTTGTCAGACAACATTTATATCTGCCTTCTGCCAATAAATTTTTAGTGCCTTCGTCTTTCTCGGCAATAATTTCTTTATTATATTCGGAGCTGTATTTTTCCGCACCGTGATTCATCCCAGAGGTAGGCATAGACAAAACAGTACCACCAACAACACCCCCGATTAAAAGCAGTGCCACCGTACCTAAAACTATATTCTTTTTTATTAATCCAATCATGTCTTTTCAGTTACTATATTGTAATAAATTCCGAAAATTCTCCGTTTTTTGCTTGATACACTTCATACGGCGCGCGCTTCGATCCAGGCATTCCTGGAGTACCTGACGGCATTCTTGGAAGACCGATTCCATCAATTTCTGGTTGTTCTCTTAATAATTTTTCAACCGCTTCCATTGGCACATGCCCCTCAATGAAATAATTCCCCATAGCAATTGTGTGACAGCTCTGTCTATCAGCAGGAATGCCATATTTGCTTTTTATTGAATTCATGTCGTCGATTTGTACAACTTCAACTTCAAAACCTTGCCTTTTCAATTCGTCAGCGTATCCGACACAACACCCACATGTTGGTGATTTATATACAATCGCCTTTTGCCCCACGCCCAAACCAGCAGTTTGTGCGACTTCCTTTATATCGCCTGTATTATTGTTGTTATTGACGAGATAATAACCTCCGACAACTAATGCCAATAGTATGATTGTCGTAAATAATACTTTGTTGTTCATATTTTTATATCATGCCACAAAATTATATGGTTTCAAAATTAAAAAGCCTTAAGCTATTTAAGATCACGAGAATTGCCATACCAGAATCTGCACCGATAGCAAACTCAAGATGAGTAAAACCGAACAAAGCCAACACAAGAAAAATCGCTTTTACACCAAGCGAAGCGGCTATATTGTATTTAATGGTAGTCACGGTTTTCTTACCAAGAGTAAAAACCGACGAAATATTTAACAAGTTATTGTTCATAAGCGCAACATCAGCGGTTTCAACCGCCACGTCAGAGCCTCCCGCACCCATGGCAATGCCCACAGTTGAAGTTGCCAGTGATGGTGCGTCGTTTACTCCGTCGCCCACCATTGCAACTTCGCCGAACTCTTTTTTTAATTCTTCTACTTTTTTTACTTTCTCGTCTGGCAGAAGTGATGCATAAACTTTTTTAATGCCTAACTTTTGACCGACAAAATTTGCGGCGTGTTGATTGTCACCAGTGAGCATTACTGTCTGTACCCCAAGAGAGGTAATATTTTTAATCGTTTTAGGCGCTTCATCTCTTATCTTATCTGAAATCGCAAGTGCCCCCATTACTTTGTCACCCTCACTTACCAAAACTACAGTCTTTCCTTCCTTTTCAAATTGCTCTGTTTTTTCAAGTACTTCTTTAGTAGAAACACTGTTGGCATCAATAAGCTTCAAATTACCCACACAGTGCTCAATGTCATCACACACCAAGCAAGTTGCTTTCCCACCCTTGCCTACAATATCTTCATATTTTTCCATGACGTGAGGAGTAATGCCCCTTTTCTGAGCGAAATCCAGAATACTTTTTGCTAGTGGGTGTGATGAAAACTTCTCAATTCCTGCGGCATCTGCCAATACTTCTTCCTCGTTGAAACCATTAAATGTAACGACATCTGATATGTACGGTTCGCCCAATGTTAGTGTTCTCGTTTTATCAAAAGCAACTACCTTGATTTTACCAAGTGCTTCAAGATATTTTCCACCTTTCACCAAAACACCACGCCTAGAAGCGCCTCCAATTGCAGAGGCAATAGACACTGGAGTTGAAATAACAAGTGCACAAGGACAAGCAATTACCAAAAGTACAAGCGCGCGATATAGCCAATCACTAAAGATACCTCCAAAAAAGAGGGTTGGGATTACCGTAATTAAAATAGCGCCTCCGACAACAATAGGTGTGTAGTATTTTGCAAATGTATCAATAAATTCTTGAGCTGGTGCTCGTGATTTTTGGGCCTTATCAACTAGCTCTATTATTTTGGAGAAAGTAGAATCTTTACTTTCCTTTGTTACCTTAATTTCTAAATATCCCTGTTTGTTTAACGTTCCCGCAAAAACAGTGCAGTTCTCTCGCTTGTCTTTTGGTATAGACTCTCCTGTGATTGTTGCTTCATCAACAGAAGAGCTTCCCTCTACAACAACTCCATCAAGAGGAACAAGATCTCCCGGGCGGACAATAACAATTTCCCCAATTGTTACTTTGTCTACGAGGACTTCTTTCCCGTCTTTCAAAATTGCAGTTTGGGGAGATTTGTTAATTAGCGCCTCCAGCGCTTTATGAGACCGCTCAATACCGTATCTCTCAAACGCTTCTGCCAGAGAAAAGAAGAATACAACCGCGGCTGCTTCAGGGAGTTGATTGATATAGACTGCTCCAATCGCCGCTACAATTACTAAAAAGTCTATGTTAAGAAATCGTTGTTTTGTCAGCCCTCTAATCGCTCCGATAAAAACGAAGTATCCACCAGAGAAAATAGCTACAAAGTAAAGCAGTTTAGCCGCTTCGTCTACGTCTAAGACCCAGCTGAAAAACAGGGCAAGAATAAGGCTTGCTCCGGAAATAATTGTTGCAATTTTCTTCCAATCAAAACGTGTTGGATGGATGTGTAGACCCACTTGGTTTACATTGCAGTATGTGCAGATGTTTTGTTTGTTTTCGTTGGACATATAGATTTATTATATAAGAAATTAAGTATTTGTTATATAAGATACCAGTAATACCACAAGTAGTTCGAATCCCGTAGAGGTCATGCCTTGCGGGATTTGAACGATTCTAAAATATACTCATCTACCAAGGCCTCAGGGTCTTCCGATAATAAGTATTCATGACGGGCTACCTCGGGCTGGAACCGTGGGGTTCCTTGCCCTGTATAGCTATTTTAAGCCATTTAAGTGTATCAAATCGGAGGTTCCTTGTGCGCTTTGTTATCTTAGTAATTTCTTTAACTTTTTATCAAGTTCATCTAATGAATCAACAAAAGTAACAGATTCACTAGAGAGCTCAACAATATATGATTTTAGTTTTTCTGACCCTCTAATCACAATACTCGGCTTTCCTGTTTGAATAGCAAAGGCTAGCTCAGAAAGAGTTCCAGGAGAACCAACACTAACAAACACTAATACATCGGAAGAAATAACGTTCATAAAATTACGACCAGCGTGCATGCTAGTTAGTAGGGGTATATCAAGATGCTTGTTCATATCTTGTTTGTCTTTTGTTGGTCCAATACCAACAGTTAAACCTCCCACTTTTTGTGCCCCCTTTGCACTAGCTTCCATAGTCCCACTCATACCACCACAAAGTAGCACTGAATCAGTTTTAGCAACCAATTTTCCAATCTCAAAAGCACAATCAATATCTTCTTGAGTTGCTTGTTCTTTACCTGGGCCCATTACTCCTATAATTTTTTTCATATATTCATCCTATCGCAACCAATAAATTTGTATAGCAATTTACCTACAAAGTGCCTCGAGCGCTCGAGGAACATAGCTTCCTCGTGCTAGCACGACTTGGCGGAGAGTGAGGGATTCGAACCCTCGAGACGGTTACCCGCCTACACCCTTAGCAGGGGTGCGCTTTCGACCACTCAGCCAACTCTCCAATAACTTCAAATTCAATTTTATCTTTGCTCACGTAGAGGTGTTCCGAGTATAAATCACTGCTGTTTACAAATCAATCGGCTATCACCTCTTGAGTAAACAGGGAGCACTCAGCCAACTCTCCAAGTCTCACTACAATACCATATTATTAACCCTACTTTAAGTTAAAAACAAAAAACCCCGGTCATTACGACGCGGGATTTGGTGACGGTGCTGGGTTTGAACCAAAGGGCTATCATCCTGCGGCACCTAGCTCGCCACCGCCCACTCCAAACTTGCTTATAACTGTACACAGTATATCATACATCCCTGCACGTGTCAATGCTTGTTGTAATATTACCCTCTATTCTGTTGTTATACTTACGTAATGAAACTATCTGACCAGCTTGTGGATCACTTTCGACTCCTTGAAACGCAAAAAAAAGCGCTCAAACGCCTGCGAATTGAGACTATTGAAGACCTTCTTTATCACTTCCCTACGCGCTATGAAAATATCTCAGATATAAAACAGGTCTCGAGTCTAAAAAAAGATGACTCAGTTATTTTATACGGGAAACTTTCTGCACTTAAAACAAAAAAGTCTTTCAGATCCCGCGTACCAATTTCAGAGGCACAATTCCAAGACGGCACTGGCTCTATTAAAATAATCTGGTTCCACCAGCCATATATTGCAAAAATGTTTTCTGCAGGTTCTCTTGTTATGATCACTGGAAAAGTTGGTGGAGACAGTAAAAGCCTTTTTATTGCAAATCCAGAAATCGAAAAAGTTGATGAAATACCAAGCGATATTTATAAAACCTTGTTTACTAAAGAAAGTGGTAATAATAAAAAAGATTCTTTCTTTTATCCTTTTTACCCTGAAAGCAGAGGTATAACTTCAAAGTGGTTCTTCCATGCAATCCGTAAAATATTCGAAAGTGGTATCATCGACACCCTAACAGACCCTGTATCAGAAAAGATTCTAAAAAAATATAGCCTACCTGCACTTACAAGCGCTCTTGTTTGGATACACACCCCAAAAACTAAGGAAGATAATATATCAGCACGAAAACGTTTCGCATTTAACGAAGTTTTCTATATCCAACTACTTAAACAACAAGACAGATATGAAAATAATGAAAAACACTCTTTAAAAGTGACCGTTGACGAAGAAAAGATAAAAGAGTTTATGGAACGCTTCCCTTTTGAAGCAACAGATGCTCAAAAGAAAGCTATCGCCGACATTGTCTCAGACTTTAAAAAAGATCGCCCTATGTCCCGTCTACTTGAGGGGGACGTCGGTAGTGGAAAGACAGCTGTCGCTGCAAGCACAATATATTCTGTTACGACTTCTCGCCCTCCGAACCAAGACTTTGGCGCACTTCAAACTGCATATATGGTGCCAACTGAAATACTTGCAAAGCAACACTTTGAATCATTTATTAAACTCTTCGCCCACCTGCCTATAAATATTGCTCTTATCACCTCAAGTGGTTGTAATAAATTCCCTTCTAAAGTAAACAAAGGTGAGTCTACAAATATTTCAAGAGCACAGCTCTTAAAGTGGGTTAAAAGTGGTGAGATTTCCATAGTTATCGGTACACACTCTCTTATTCAAAAATCTGTTGAGTTTCAAAATCTTGCGTATATAATTATCGACGAACAACATCGTTTTGGTACGCTTCAACGACAAAAGCTTGCACGTAAAGACGAGTTTGCTCCTCACCTTCTCTCTATGACAGCTACCCCAATACCTCGTACACTCGCACTCACTATATACGGAGACCTCGACTTAACGCTTCTTGACCAGATGCCACACGGGCGAAAACCTATCATCACAGAGATTGTTTTACCAATAGAACGAAAGAAAACGTATGAACATATACGAAAAGAGATTAAAGGCGGACGGCAGTCTTATGTAATATGTCCACGTATTAACGAACCAGATCCTAAGAAAGCTCTTGCTCTTAATGTGACTTCTGTCACAGCAGAAGCTAAACGTCTTAAGGAAGAAATATTTTCAGAGTTTGAAATTGATATTCTGCACAGCAAAATGACACCGAAAGACAAGGGAGATGCTATGGAGAGATTTGAAAAAGGAGAAACTGACATACTTGTCGCTACTTCAGTAGTTGAAGTGGGAGTAAATGTACCTAATGCAACAATGATTGTTATCGAAGGTGCTGAACGCTTTGGACTAGCCCAACTTCACCAACTCCGTGGTCGTGTTATACGAAGCAATCACCAAGCATATTGTTTTATATTCTCTGACAGCAAGAGCAAACAAACAACCGAGAGACTCAAAGCTATAAAAACAGCAAAGAATGGTTTCGAACTCGCAGAGTTTGACCTAACACTACGTGGGTCTGGAGAATTGTATGGAAAGAAGCAATGGGGCTTAACAGACCTCGGCATGGAAGCTATTAAAAATGTAAAAATGGTAGAAGCTGCACGAAATGAAGCAGAAAACCTGATTAAAAAAGACGCGACACTCAAAAAGCACCCAGAATTAGCAAGTGTTGTTAAACATAAGCAAAATGTGCTACATTTCGAGTAGATGATTTTTCTATACTATCAAGAAAGGAAAGTAGGTGAATGATGCGAGCGAAAAAAAGTTTCTATGTCACTTAGCAGAGACTGGATTAAACCAAGGGTTCTGTCAGTACAATTCATCACCTGAAGAATGTGTTGTCGAACCTTTTATTTCAAATAAGTGGGAATGGGTAGTATATTTAAACGGAGATGAATTTAAATTTTGTTCTCTAAGATGTACTGAGCGCTTCTTCTCATTGATAGGGTTCGAAGTGTTATCAGAAACATTTAATTCAGAAAAGCAAAGGGCACGTGTCCTTGTAAAGAAATATGAAAAAAAGAATGGAGGACCTTAAAAAACCCGTGCGTGTGCGCACGGGTTTAATGATTTGATAAAAAAACAAAAAAACCGTACACTTTTGAATAGAAAAAGTGCCCGCAGATAAAATCTGTCGGGCACTTACTCGCCTTATTTAACTCCACTTACGTTCATGTAAAAAATAGAGTATACCAAAGAAAAGATACATCGTAATGCCTATATTAACACTTATACTAACTGTGACTACTTGGTCGGAGTATAGCAACCATGGCATGGCAAACGAAAATAAACAGGCAGACGAAAGGATGAGTACTATGATGCCTCGATATTCATCTCCAGAATACTCATCAAAAGCATCTGAGACAGCAGGTATAAACCAGAGCACCCACTGTATCAACAAGATTGTTGCAAACTTCAACGCAAGTAAAATGTGATGAATAGGAAGAGATAGAGGGATTGGTCGTCCAAGGTATATTTGCATAATTATCTCCAAAATACTTTATCTATAAAAAAGACTATCATGCTCTATATGCGAAAGCTACTACACTTTGAATAAGAAGCTTAATTGCGGTATAGTTTTGTACATTACCGCTCTTAGCTCAATTGGTTAGAGCACCAAGCTTATATCTTGGAGGTTCCAGGTTCAAGTCCTGGAGGGCGGACACACATTTACAACACAAAACCCCAGTGTAATGCATTGGAGTTTTGTGTATTCTTCATGACTCAAGTGAAAATAAAATATCGCCAACTATTGAACCTACTCACTATGCTCTATATCTTCTTTTTTCTTTGGGGTAATACCATTAGCTATTAGAAGTAGCTCAAACTCTTCCCTTTCAATAGTCTCAACCTCGATTAGTCTATTAGCTATCGCATCAAGAACAACACGATGTTTAATAAGAATATCTTCAGCTTTTTTATACGCTCCGTCAATAATCGCATGCACTTCTTTGTCGATTTCAGATGATACCTTCTCTGAATACCCTTTTCCGTCTAACCCTGACCCCATAAGAGCACGCCCACTTTCTCCTTCTAAAGCAACTGGGCCAATATCATCTGACATACCATATTTCGTTACCATATTTCTTGCTAATGCAGTCAGAACCTGAAGGTCGCTCGAAGCACCTGTAGTTATATCACCAAATACCATCTTTTCTGCTATGTACCCACCGAGCGTCATCGCAATATCATCAAGAAATTCTTTTTTTGTTTGCATTCTCTTGTCTTCAAACGGTAATTTTAGCGTATACCCTGCAGCACTACCACGTGAAATTATTGATATCTTGTGAACTGGGTCAGCATAAGGAAGTACACTTGAAACAAGCGCATGACCTGCTTCATGATACGCTGTAATTTTCTTTTCTTTTTTGTTAAGAACATGACTCTTTCTCTCTGGACCGAGCATCACTTTTTCGATTGAACGAATTAGGTCGTACTGCGTCACCTTTTTACGATCTTCTCGTGCCGCTAAAATAGCCCCCTCATTCATAAGTGAATACAGGTCCGCTCCAGAGAACCCTGGAGTACGCTCTGCTATTACTTCAAGACTAACGTCATCGTGAAGTGGTTTTTTACGAGCGTGAATATCAAGAATGTCTTCTCTATCTTTCCTGTCTGGTAGGTCAATAGTTACACGCCTGTCGAATCGCCCCGGACGAAGTAGCGCAGGGTCAAGTACGTCTGGCCTGTTGGTTGCTGCCATAACAATAACTTTTTCATTTGGCTCAAAGCCATCCATCTCAACGAGGATTTGGTTGAGAGTTTGCTCTCGTTCATCATTTCCTCCACCAACTCCTGTGCCACGCACGCGTCCAACTGCATCTATCTCATCAACAAAAATAATTGCTGGTGCAGCTTTCTTTGCAAGTTCAAATAAATCACGTACACGTGACGCACCAACTCCAACAAACATCTCAACAAACTCTGAACCTGAGATTGAAAAAAATGGAACCTGTGCCTCACCTGCAACGGCGCGAGCAAGTAAAGTCTTGCCTGTGCCAGGTGCGCCCATAAGCATTATTCCTTTAGGAATTTGCGCTCCAATACTTAGAAACTTCTTAGGGTTCTTTAAAAAATCTACTATTTCAATAAGTTCTTCTTTTGCCTCCTTTGCTCCAGCAACATCCTTGAAAGTTATCTTTTGACTTTTATCATTTGGATCAATGATACGTGCTTTAGATTTACCAAAAGAAAATGCTTGCATCCCAGAGCCTTTAACTTGTCGTGAAAGGAACCAAATTAAAAATACAATAAGCAGAAGTGGTAGCAAGAACGGTACAAGAGCTAAGAACCAGAAACGAAATCCACTTGGACTTTTTATTTCAATACTTACTGAACTCAATTGTTCTCTCGTAACACCATAGTTAACGAGTGTCTCCGAAAGAGCAGTGTCGATTTCTTTCTTTGATTTTTTGACTACTCCGATAACCTCTTTTTCTTCTGATTCGGATTGAGTAGTCGATGTAGCAATACCCTCTTCTTTGGAGGCATCTTCGGGAGTCTCCGAGCCTGTGCTTTCTTGCACAACGTCTTCGGACGCGATTTTTGCTTGGTCTGTGGACATGATGTCTTGCGAGACATCAAAATCGTCTTCAACAACTACATATGTAATCTCTATTTCCTCACCGCTTACAGATATAGAAGAGACTATCCCCGCTTCTATATCTAGTGCTAGTTGAGAAATTGGAATTTCTTCTGGTTTTTGATTACTACCAACAATAAAAGAGTATGCGGTAACAAGAATAAAGAAAATAATTACTGTACTGATTATATTTGCAAAAAATTGCTGACCTTCTGGTAACTTAGGTGCACCTTTAGTTGTTTTCTTCTTGATACCTATTTTCCCTTTAAAATAAGTATTTCTAGGACTTTTTTTGTTTTTCATATTCTTTTTAATTTTTTAGTGTTTTTTCTATATCTGCTTGCTATATAAGTCTGTAATATTGAGTCATTATACACGAATACAGCTTAAACAAAAGCTTTATTGTGTTATAGTGCTGAAGATGGGAGCAAAAAAAGATACGAAAATAGCAATCATATGTTCTGGTGGTGGTATGAAATGTGCTTATAGTGCAGGAGCCCTCATGGCGCTTGTCGATAAGTATGACCTAACTGAACCACATGTTGTAATAGGTAGTTCAGGAAGTGCGGGAACAGTTGCTTATTTTGTATCAAAACAATACGAGCATATAAAAAACGCTTGGCTTAACTTACTATTAACAAAAGGATTTATATCACCATGGCGTATTTGTAACATTATGGACCTGTACTATTTAATTAATACTATCTTTAAGGATAAAGCTAAGCTCGATATAAATTTGTTAAAAAGTACCCCTATAAAATATTAAGAGCGTCAAAGACCATGCCTTTGATATCTAATCGAACAGTACATATAAATGGAAACAGATACGTGGATGGTTTTATGGATACTAATAATAGTATAAAAAAAGCTAGAGACGAAGGTGCGGACGTAATAATATTGATAGATAATTCTTCGAAAATTAAATCAAAAACAGAATTCTTATTCGTACGAATATACGCACTACTCACTCCAGGTCACATGAGAGATATTTTAAGAAACTATCTATATAATGATATAAAGAACAATGTTGTCGTAGAGGATGAAGACATAATATATATAAGACCTAAACGCGAACTGTATGCGAATATGTTTAACAACAGCAGGAAGAGGCTCAAGAAAAAATATCAAATGGGTTACAGTGACATGGTATCAAGTGAAAAATTGAAGTCGTTGTTCCTGTAAATATATCTATAAAATTATGACATTAATAAAAAACAAAAAAGTTCATTTCGATTTCGAAATCTTAGAGACCTTTGAAGCAGGGCTTGAGCTTTTAGGGTATGAAGTGAAATCCATTCGGAATAAACAAGGCTCTTTGGAGGGGTCCCATGTTGTTGTACGTGGAAATGAGGCTTTCCTTGTTGGTGCAACCATACCACCATACCAACCATCAAATACACCAAAAAACTATGACCCTGAACGCACGCGTAAACTGCTGTTAAATAAAAAGGAGCTTAGTGAGCTCTCAAGCGCAGAGTTGCAAAAAGGATTGACAATAGTGCCTATTTCAGTGTATAATAAAGGTCGAAATTTGAAGCTCGAAATTGCAATAGCTCGTGGAAAGAAAAAAAGTGATAAACGACAAACAATCAAAGACCGTGATTCAAAGAAAGATATCGAACGACAAATGAAGCAAGCACGTTGAGAATTAAATAATATACAAGTATCGAAAAGTGGTTTGAGTATATGTTGAATTAGAAAAAGGGGATGAGCGATGAGTGCTACAAAAAAAATACCGGTTGGGATGATAGAAATACCGATTGAAGAAGTACGGGAAGATTTCCTTGCTAGGAACAGAGAAGCACAATTGGAAGCTGAAGATCCTGACAAAGAACTTCTTGTATTAAGAACCGATGACGATGAGGATGAAGTTTCCTCTGGTGTTAAGTTCGGAAAAGATACCGACGAAGATCCCTCTGGGAAAATATTTGATGAGGATGAGGAAATTCATCAACTAGAATTTTAAAGACGTTCAACTAGGTTGGACTTTCTAAACCACTAACTGGGCAAAGCTTGCTTTGCCCACACTTTTCGGTACTGGTATATGTGGGTCCTTCCCCGCCTTTAATCTGGCTCCGGCGAGATTAAAGGCGGGGGATGATCGGCTTCGACAGTGTCGTTAGCATATGTATGTGCAAGGTAGAAGACCAGAACTTCTTAAAAAGCTGGAACATGTAGATGCAAAAAAATCTGCACTCGGAATGCTTTCACCTTTTCAGATGAAAGACTTCCAGTTCGCTTACGCTCAGGCCTAAGCGACCATCAACAAATCAGACGTCCGATACGATTTGCTTGATGTCATAAACATCGGTCTAGGAAGTAAGAATGTTTCGACTTACAACCGAACTCAAGAAACTCGACTTTATATGATTTTGTTTGTTTTATACATATAAAGTTTAAATCTGTTCACTTTGTGCAGAAAAAAATAGACTACACCTTTGTAGATTCATTCATAAGCCCTTCATTGAACGGGGGTTCGATACCCCCCATCTCCACAAAATGCACAACCCTCAGACTTCGTCTGGGGGTTGTGCATTTTGTGAGCGATGTCAGAAATTGAAAGACGGAACGCGGGTTCCCTGACGTAGCGAAGCGTAGGCAGGGGCGCGAGTCCAGATCAGGAGCACTTAGTGAAATTGAATCCATAGGACGATGATTTCATTTAGTGACTAGTGGTCAATTCCCGCCCAGCGTTTCCACCCCAACCGCGCCTTCGGCGCGGAAAGCGCAAGCGGGCAAAAATTCCTTCCCCCAGACCCACTTCCTTTTTGTCCGCTTGCTTTTCGGGCTTCG